>UMCF01116830.1_pt1 | contig 25388 bp, 30 predicted proteins | sample 1964131 | NCBI WGS metagenome assembly UMCF01 (sample SAMEA4835958, study PRJEB28245) | human gut metagenome | biome: gut microbiome; material: fecal sample | place: Denmark | collected 2008
GGCATTCTGCGCATCCTCGGCTTTGCCCTGTGCGGTCTCTGCCGCTGTCTGCGCGTCCTTTGCCGCCTGTGCCGACTGTGCCGCTGCCGACTGCACCTGCGCCCAGATGGGCAGTGTGCCGGTCGATACGTCCTCATAGCCCTCATAGCCCTTGCGTATCTTGCCGACCGTCGCCCACACCGTGGGTATCGCGACCGTGTTGGCGTTGTCAGCACCGTACACGCCGACCATGAGTATCTCGTCGCTTTTCTCAAGGCATTCCTGCGGAATGGAGCAGACGTTGTTTTCCCAATACGAATCGAGCACGACCTTTGTAACGTCGCCTGCCGTGAATATCGCGGTTCTGCTTATTTCCGAATGCCAATCGGCTGAAAACTCGAATTTTATCTTTGCATTTATCATGCCGCTGGTTAAGGTTTCGTTTTCCGTCACCGTCGCCAGCGCTTTGCCGATCATGATTGTTGTCAAAAGGCTTTTCCTCCTTTTTTGCTTCTTGATTTCAGCATAACAAAAGGAGGCAGGGCTTATTAAGCCCCACCTCCGCATGTTTTTTAACTTTCGTCGTTCTCTTTGCGCTTATAATATTCCTGCGCATGGTCGATTATCCCCTGCGCCGGGTTTGAACTCTTATAGGCCGCTGCTTCCCATTTTGCAAGGCTGCTCTCGTTATTGACTTCGTACTTAGCGATATGGTCTGCGTATTTATATACATAACTGAGCATGTATGCCTTTTCAGCATCGGATGCGCGAGAATATGCACTGCTGTTTATTATCTTAGTTGCCAGATCATAAGAGGTTTGCCCCTTAACTGTTGCATACTTCACATATTCCTCAGCCGTCAGATATTCGCCGTTGATTTTTGTGTTTGTTTTCGCGCGGCTGGGATATACGGAGGTTTCGCCCAGATCATAAAGCCGTTTGAGTTCGCCGTCTATCTCGGTGCTGCGCTCCTTCTTGACGTATGCCGGATTTACAAAGTTGTTGAGCACCCTCTCAAACAGGTTGCCGGTTTCCTCTGTACGTCCCCATGCGTCAATGTACGGTATCTGGCTGAAATCATAAAGCGGTATCTTGTTGGCGATCTTGCCCCACATATATTGCAGCTCAGAGCCGACATTGCTGTTGCGGTCAATATACGTTGTTTCTCGCTGATTTTCTCCAAACGCTCTTTCGGCCTGCCCGAACAGCGTCGGGAAATACTGTGATATGTAGTTTGTCGCCATGCTCGTTACGATTTTGAACGAACCCTGTCCTTGCTTTATGTAGGCAAGGTTATCAAACAGATCGTTGACGCTTTGAAGCATTGACATTTCAAACATCGGCGTGCTGAGGCTCATGACGGAACTCATAAGGTTCTGAACAAAGCCGTTATCCTCGCTTTTGCCGCTGAGCGAATTATACAGTTCAACGCCCACGAATAGCGGCATGCTTTCCGGCGCGAGCCAGTCAAGCGTGATGCTTAGACCGCCTATGTTAAGCGCATAGTTTTGACTTCCGCCCAGCTCGTCAAACTTGTTTTGTTTATCGTCGTCTCCGGGACTGCCGCTGAATAATCCCCACGATGCCAGAAGAATACCCAATCCAACAAGCGCAGTGCCAGTCAGCCCGGCTGAAACGTCGTCGATAAACTGTGCCGGTGACATTCCGTTTTCTACATCGCCGTTTACATACGCCTTGACTTTCTTCGTGTCAACGGCGAGCGACTTTATAAGCCCTACGGGCGAGTATTCCACCGCTCTCACGAGTATGTTTGCCGGTGTTTTTTTGAACGGCAAAACACCCTCTATCAGCGCGGAAGCGATCTTGTTATCGACCTTGCCGAGCCTGCTGACCATTGCCGAAAATCTGTTTGTGTCGCGGTAAGTCGCTTTCTGGGCTTCCTTTACCGCAACGGTCTGAGCTTTTATTATCGTGCTTTCGGGTACCTTGCCGGTGTTGAGCTGTTCGGCGGTTATGCCGTTTGCCTTGTACCATTTCGCGAGCGCGTTGGCGTATGCAGGTTTACAAAACCATGCGTCCTCCGCGTCAAGCAGGTTTGAATTGCCCTTGCGTGCCGCCTCAAGGATTTTGGTTTTGTAAATCGTCCTTTTCTTGTCTATGCCCTGGAATGTATCGACATACTTGCCGCCCGAGAGTATAGTCTCCTGCATCGCTTCATAATCGGTCATTGCATACTTTATAAGTGCCACGTCATTTGCGTTATTGCGGTTGAGCATGGCTTTGCTGCGCTCTATGCCTCCGTTCACTTTGCTGTCGGCGACATTTTCAAGGCCGTATGCTATGGTGTTTTTGACTGCCCTGACCGGCACGAAAAATGCGTTGCCCACGATGTTTCTGACATGTGTACGAGGATTGCCCAGCATTGCGAGGTATCTGAAATTGTTGAGCTTTTCATACCATGTCGCGTCTATCTGCTGTGCTACGCTCTGCTCGATTTTCGCCCATGCGGTCTTTATGCCATCCTCGTCGCCGCTTCTGAGTGCTTTACCGTACTCGTCATACAGCACCTTGTCAACGTGTATATCCGCTTTGTTGTCCTTGTATTTCTCGTTAAGGTCTTCCTCTATAGTCTCAACGGACTTTGCGGCAAGATACAGTTTGCATTCGGGAGAGAGCTTGTTGAGTATGCGCATCGCCTGCAAAGACTGCGCCGTATTCGTCGAGTTTTTCACCATAAGTGAAGCAATATCCAGCGCGGTTGCATAATCTCCGCTGTTGACGGCGTTATTGTACAGAGCAATACCCATAACGGTATTGTCCTTCGATACCTTACCGGCATTTATCTGTGCCTTGTAATCGGCAAGCGCCTGTTCCCAGCCGTTAGCCTCTATCGTGATCTCGGCTTTTTTGAGCGCTGCCTCGTCGGAATAGGCTATGTGTGAGAATTTGCCCTGTGCCGCGTCCTCGCGTAGTGCGTCGGAAAACTCTGCCGGGGTAACGCCGCTGTTTGCGAGTGTGGAAACATGCTTGCTCGTGAGCTTGCCGTTCAGATCTTCCTTGGGTATCTCCTGCGGCGCTCTGTGCTGCTGCTCGGCAAGGTTTGCTTCCTGCTCTCGGCTTATCGGATGCAGCGCGTTGTTGCCCTTGCCCTGAGCCTCAGTTACCCAGCGCTCGCCTCTTGTTTCCTCGCCCGTGAACTCTGCCGAAGCCGCGCCCATGCCTTCGGGCAGCGAATTTTCTGCCGTTCTATCCTTTACCCTCGTAAGGACATTGTCCAAAGCCTTGATATTGACATAATCGCTGAGTTTTCTGTGTTCCTCTGCATACTTTCTGCTAAGCAGGGTAAAACGATTTCGGGCTGTCGCTATGGCGTTTTTGTCACCGCTGCTCTCTGCCGTCAACACTTCCTGACGCGCCGCGTCGAGCTTTTCGGCAATGCCGCTGACCTTGTCATACTGGCGCTTATAGTCCTTTATAAGGCCGCGCTCGTTCTCGTTTGCTGCGTCCTCGTTTGTCGCCTGAGCAAGCATGGTTTCATTCTGCCGCCGCAGCTCGGTAATGCTCTCCGGCTCTCGGGAAAAATGCGCATCCGGCACGTCATTTGCGATCTTCATTCGGGCTGCATCGTCTCCGGCTCTGTATTCTTCGACGGCATTTATTCCTGCTTCTTTAAGTGCCTTGCGCAGCGTATCCGACGATGTGTCGGGGATAATGACCTTGCGTATCTCGTCGAAGCCGACCACGCGTTCAGGCTTTGCCTCGAAGATGTTGACCGGCATATTATTAACGTCAAACAGCAGCGCAACTATATCGCTCGCCATTTTATCGGTAAGCGGATAGTTATACTTCTTGAAAAGCGCTTTCACGTTCGCGGGGCTAACATATTTAAGCTCCGTTGCCTCCATAAACACTTCGCCTATAGAGTCCAATTCCATAAGCTCGTTACTGTAGCCGCTGTGGGGAACGAGGTTATAAATGTCGTGCATGAGCTCGGAAAGCCTGCTGTCAAGCGCATCGGATATTTGGCTTGCTTCCTCCGCTGTCAGGTGCTTCAGGCGTCCTTCAAGCTTGTGCATATCTTCGACGCTCTTGAAGCGCTCGGCAGTACCTGCACGCAGACTTTTAACGCCGTGGAAGCCCATAACGTTTCGTGAGTTTCCGTCGCCCTGCGAAGCCATTGCCTTTACTATGCCGTCAAGTGTATTCGGATAATGCGTAGCCTTGAAGCTTCGTCTATTTCCGCTTGAAGTGTAATAATCTTTGTTGTTATAAAAACCGCTGTCCTTTACTGCGTCGCCGTACAGGTCATTGAGCCACTTAATATATTCGCCGCTGTCAACGGCTTTTCTTATAGCAATGTTTGTCGCGTCAATATCGACTTCGGTTTTTCGGGTCTCAGCACCATCCTTGAGATATTTACGCGCATTGGTTGCTTCCTTGATAAGCTCTGCCGGTTTCATTGCATCAACTACGGATTTTGCCGTTTTCGCATCAATTCCGTCTTTGGTGTAATACTGCTCGAACGCCGCTTTAAGCGCATCTCCGTGCTTTGCAAACCATGCCTTTCGCGCAGCGAATGGAGCTTCATTATGTTTTGCAGCCATGTCGTTGAGAACATCCGCGCCGAGCGTGTTTATCAGCGCATCATATACCTCGATCTGATTATCCGTAAGCCGCGTTATCGTTTCGGTTTTCACCGATTCAACAGGCGTTCTGCCGGTGTCAGCAAGGTATATCTGCATCATCCGCGTGTCATCGGCAAATTTATCTATTAGCCCCTCCACGCCGCCGTATTTCGTGAGTGTGTCATCAAGGTAATTGGCAGACTCATATAACGGACTCACAAAATCATGACCATGTTTTTTCTCAAGCTCGTAATATTTGCGTCGTATTCTCTGAGCCGCCTTTTCGTTTGCCTCGTATTCCATGCGCGGGAAAAGCGGAGTCCATGCATCTGCTGAGTAAACGGTGTTGCGCCTGTCAAACTTCGGGTCAACTGTTTCCTTGCCGAAAACGACGGTGATATTGCCGAAATTCGTGTGCGGTATATCGCTTTTTGTTATTGCGATACTCGGCATCGGAAAACCGCCGAGTTTGAGCGTTTTCAGAAGCTTTGTCTCGTCAAGATTGTGCAGCGCGATAAGATTTTTCTTCTGCTCTATCGGCGCTTCCATGGAAAATTTCTTGACAGCGGCATCAGCAAATGATACACTACGGATGAGACCAAACTTGGTTCCCCCGAACGGCGTAGAGCGCCCTAAGGCATTGAACCATGCTTTGGTTTCTTTTTTATTCTCTCCGAGGTAAAGGATATTGCTGTCGTTTAAAAGTTTATCTAAATTGTGAGAGCGTGAGCCCACACTTCTTATTTTGTTAACAAGCGTAATGCTGTTACGCCTCTTTGTAGAATTAACGCGCAATGCAACTACTATAGGGTTACCATTCGCATCAAATACCTGACCAAAAACCATAACTGTATTGTCATATGATTCTGATATTGCAATAGGGTGCTGCAAAATCTCAGGTATTTGTTTAATAACAGATTTCGTGATTTCGCCTTTTTCAAGAAGCTGTTTTGCCGCCTTGCTTTGGTCGAACCAAATATCTGTATTTGGTATTCCTACTTTCAACAGCGGTTCAGAAACTCCGCCGACTCTGAATGCACCGCCATGGTCTTTGCCGTCCCACTGGTCTATCTGTCTGGCAAAATACTTATCTTCTGCTTGCCGCGAGAACATAACCCCGCTCTTCGGCGGTGCTCTGCCTTTGTTCGCAGTCTCGGCGGTGTGCTTGCGGAAGCTCTCCTGTACCTTGCCGTAGTTTGCGCTGTCGTGCTCCGTTCCGGCAAAGATGTTTATCTTGCCCAGCGCGTCACAGCACATTTCCTCGAACGCCTCGGCCTCGCTTATCGTGTCGCCGTATGCGTGTCTGTAGACCTCAACAGCGCTGTTAAGCTCTTTCTCCGAGAGGTCTGAAAGCATAGCGCTGCGCAGCTCGTCAAGGCTTATATCGCCCTGTGCGATTGCCGCGTGCCCCATCTCGTGGCGCATTATCTGCTCTGCGGATATGTCGGGATGGTCTGAACGCACCATAACGGTTTTGCTCTCGGTATCGACCATGCCTCTGAACTCGCCGCCGCTGTCCTTGATATTGCCGCCCTCGAAATATGTGACGTTATAGCCGTAGCTTTTTGCAAGCTCACGGCCTTTTTTCATGCTCTCGGTGTCCTCGCCGGAGTAGTAGACGTTTTCCTGCTCTACGCCGTTATAGACTACTTTTTGCTCAGTTTTGCCTTGAGCTGCGCTATAACCGCTTTGTCTGCCGCTATCTGTTCCGGCGTAAGCTTCGACTGTGCCTCTTTCCACTGAGGGTATTTGTCCTTCGGTATTCTGACCGTTAAGCCGTTGGCCGCTGTCGCGTAGACGTACTCCATTATTGTTTACCTCCTGTGTGTTTATCTGGTTGTTTACCTGTGTGCTTACATTATCACCCTGCGCCGCCGCATTGTCAACCGCCGCCTGAGTTGTAGATGCACCCATGTTATAGGCTATCTCCGCCTGTGCGCGGTTCAGAACGGGCACTTTGGTGAGCGACTCTTTGTTCGCGCCCTGCTGCCCCATCTGATACACAGCATCAAACGCCATTTCAAACGCCTCGGGAGACTCGACGGGGGCGAGATCGTATGTTCTGCTTATAACCTCCGGGGAGACCGTATAGCGCTCTGCCATGCTGTTAACAACGCTGTTCTTTGCCGCCATTGTGCGGATGTTAGCAACAGCGCCGCTCCCGGTCATGGTATTCACAGCCTGCTGCATTACCGGGCTGCTGTCTATAATGCTCTGCTCCGCTCTCGTCAGTTTTTGACCGCTTGCAGCCTTGGCAATGACCGTCGCGGTGTTATCGTCAACAAGCGTACCGCTGCGCTCAAGAGCATTGCGCACTGCCGGTGTGTCTCTCTCAGCCGTTATAAGCTGTTCAAGGTTGGCTGTTTCCTTGTCGCTCAGGTTTCTGTTGCCTCTCTTTGCGCTGTTGTCAAGGATGTTCTGATATTCTGCGGCGGTCAACTGTGCCTGAGAACCCTGTTCGGATGCAAGCCCGGCGTTTACAAGCTCGCGCTGATAATTTTCATACGCTCTCTGCTGCGCGTTCTCGGCGCGATACTGACCGCTTATAACGTTCGTTCCTGCACCGAAAAGGCCGAGAGTGCTGCCGATGATGTAGTCCTCGAGCATCTGCTCTGCGTCCATGTCCTCGCCCAGGTCAGACCAATCGCCCTTGCCGTCATCCAGCTTGAGCACACGGTCTGCAACAGGGTTCAGGATATCCGAGAGGACTTCCTCTAAGCCTTCTTCGTTCGCGCCGACAATGACCTTGAGCGCCGTGCGGCCTTTGTCCGTCTTTGCCAGTCGGTTTACAAGACCGTTAACAAGGCTCTCGTTTTTGATAATGCCCTTGCCGTATGCGACTTTGGAAGCAGCGCCGAAAAGCTTTTCGGTAAGCACTTCAATTGCCGCGCTCTTGAGGCCAGTGGTAAACTGGTCATTGATATCAAGGCCGTTGTTTCTTGCCTCCTGCGCTCCGCTTCCGGCCGCTCTCATTCCCATTGCTGCAAGACCAGAGCCGGGGAGAATGGCGTTCATAGCCGCGTCACCGGCAAACTGCAAGCCTGCAATGCCGAAGTCAACAACGCCCTGCCCGAACTTGCCTAAGCCCTCTTTTGCTATCTGCTGATACTCATTCGAGCGTGCGGCAAGCTCATCGGCGGTGTCAAAATTCTTTTGCCCTGCTCCTGCAAGCGCTGCATAACCGCGCTCAAAGGCCTTTTGGCTGTCCTCATGCTGCTTCTTGAGACCGCCCTCGCGCGTGTTTATGTCCTCGCCGTTGAGCATTGCGTCATATCCGGCTTTAAGCCTTGCGCTGTCCGCTGCATCTCGCGCTTTTGTCTGCGCGTCCTTTTCTTTCAGCAGACCGAAAAGGTTTGAAAACGCGCCTGCCGTGCTGTATATTGCAGCGTTCGCCGTAGCGTCAAATCTCGTTGTTTTTGACGCGCCGTAATCTCCTGCGCCCAAAGCGCTTATCTGCCCCGGCTTGCGCTCGCTGCTTTTTTTGCCGTAAGATATAGCGTCGCTGCCCTTTGTGAGCTTTTTAGCGCTCCCGGCTTGCTGCAAAGCAGCGAAAGCAGGGTTGTTACGAGCAAGAACTTCGCTCACTCCGGGCAATTGTCCTCTATTCTTACCAACTTTGGATTTAGCACTGTTTGTGCCGTAACCCTTGGCGATTGCTTGTGCTTTCTGGGCATAGGCTTTTTCGGTCTTTTCGCGCCCTGCTTTTGCAGCTGCATCTATCTGCTCTTTTGTAAGATTTATTTTCTTCGCCATCTTTAACCTCGCTGAACTTACAAGCTGATATTTGCCTGAGATTTAAGCTTTCGTTTGAGAACATTTATATCATCATCGGTTAAACTCGAGTTTTTATTCCATGCATCGACAAGCGAATTAAGACTGTTATATTTGTTGCCGTTCCATGTGAAAATGCCCTCGTCAGGGTCAAAATTAAGCTGACGAACTTTTTTTACTGAAATACTTCCATCTTTGTTTACCTTGAAGTCTTTGCCACTCGGATACCTATTTCCCCCGCCGCCTGAGCCGCCGCTCCTGCCGCTTGCACTCTGCGCCGCCGCCTGAGCCGCAAGCTGTGCGTAATAGTTTTTAAGTGTCTGCACATACTCATCGCTCAATCCGGAACGCAAAACGAGATCGGCAGAAGGCGAGCCACCGACCTCAAGTATTGCTTTGACCTGATCTGCCGCCGAATTCATTTGAGACTGTAGCTGTGCATAATTTATCTGTGCTCTATCATAGTCCTGTGCATCCTTTGCCATGTACATGTTATACTGATCTTTAAGCTCGTCGCCCTCATCCTGATACCGCGAATATGCCAGCTGGTAAAGCTCCGGCACAACGCCGTTTAGCTTCTGCAAATACGCGTCATACTGTTGCTGACCGACTGCCTGACTGTAGCTTGAACCGTAGCCGCCCGTAAGAGCTGCCGCCTGACCCATTGTGTCCTGCATGGCAAGTCTGCCCTGATTAATGTACTGTTCCCTGTACAGCTTATACAAAGGGTCTGTCTCGGTGTCGTAGCTGAAGCTTTCTCTGTTGAGGAGTTTGTTGAAAAGCTCATTTATCTGTGTATCATACTGCGGAGTATAGGTGTAATTGGTCTTAGCGTTTGGAAGCCCATCACCGTCTATTTTGGCATTGCGCTGCTGCTCGTATTGAGACGCTGCGGTATAATCGCCTTTACCAAATGCCTGATATATCTTCTTCATATAATCCGTGCCGCTATCGTATTCAACACCGTTGTATTCTTTGGGAAGGTACGAAGAATAATTGTTGGTCTGGGCATAATTAAGCGCTTCACCTTGAATTTTCGCGTTTCGCGCCTGCTCATATTTTGCTGCTGCCGTATAGTTGCCAGCGGCAACAGCATCGTTTATTTTTTTCTGATAATCGGTATCCCTATCATATGTCGTTTTTTTAATTGCCATATTTATGCCTTCCTTTATCTAATCTTTAGTTGCAAAGTGCTATGCTGTGCGTTTCCACATATAGACCACTAAATAGGGCGGTAAAATATTAAATGCCGTTCCGCTGCCTGTAGCACCTGTCGGAATGCCTTGGGCAGCTGTTTTAGCGCTGGTTGAATAGCTTGCATAGTCCAAGTTGGCCGATATGCTGCCGCCGCTTGTCGCAACGTATTGGGGGTGGGTATGGCTTGGCAAATTAGCAGCAGTTAGCTGACATGTAGCAGCACCGCCTATTCTGCCATTAGTATAGGAAGTACCGGCTCCAAGCAAGAACCTATCCTGAATCTGCGTCCAACTGCCGCCAAATAGCTGAGCTGGATCAGTGCTGTTAACGCTCATATAGATGCTGCCCACTGGATATACTAAGTCTGCTATGCTGCTGCTGGGATCGTCACCAATTCCAAGATCAGCCGCCAGCTCTGAGGCAGATCTATATTCTATAATGTTGCTGTCGCTGAAAACCGCTATTTTTTTAGCCGCCGTGTTCATTCTGCTAACGTTTGTCAAGCGAACATCCCCGTTTATCTCACCACCGTACTTATTAAATTTCGATTGAAGCTGGGCAGTAACGGTTTTGTTCTGCACGGGATTTTTGCTGCTTCCGTCCAGATTTTCTTCAACGTCAGACTTATTGAGCTTGTCATCTAATGCTGCTTTGATAACCTTGTTCTGAACAGGATTTTTGCTGCTTGCGCTTAAAACATCATCAAGCGCAATGCTGTCGTTAAGCAAATACGGCAGGTTATCCGATAATTCCAGCAGATATCTCTGCATTGCGGCAATGTTTTCTTCCTGCGTTCCTTTAAATAAAGGTGATTGCGGTGGAATAATATTCATCGAATGTCTGTACCTCCCTCAAACAATTTGCTCATGCTGTAAAGTCTAACCTCCCCGCTGCCGGTGAGCTTTATTCTGAAATGGTCACATCGTCTCGGTCTTACGGGGATCATGAAAGAAGTTGTGCCGGTTCCCTTGATGTGCCCTTGATGCTCCCACTTTCCGCTTGAATCGTACTCAATATAGATGTCCATGTATGAGCCTTTCGGCAGCATCATACGCAAGTTGAAACGGCTGATATACTTTTGCCCTGTATAACTGTAGCCTTGCAGACCCGTGACAGCTTCCCACTCCGGTACGCTCTCTTGTGCGCTCGTTTTGTTGTAATCGCTTATAAGATGTATATCATAGCTATCAGTGCTCTCCTGCGTTACGTATAAAGTATCTCCGTTCACTGAGCAAAATTGCACTGCGTGACTTTCGCCCTCTTTATGCCACAATCCCTTTGCAGCGTCGTAAGCAAACATCGCCCACTGTCCGCTTGAATTCTTCATTGAGATATAGTATTTGCCGTTAGCACTGCCGCCGACAGCATCTGTGTAACGCTCATCTCCAAGGTTGTCCCCTGTAGAATATGTTGTAGAACCGTCAAATGCCACAACGCCGTTACGAGATTTGTAATAGCAAACATTCCCGACCATTGCGACTGAGCCACTGCAACCGTCCTGCACGCCGTCTATCACTTTATCCTGTATCTGATGCGCTCCTGTTGACGATACAAAGACCTTGTGGAAGCAGTTTTCTTTGAAAAATATCGGATATCCGTTAACATTCGCAGCGCCTGTAAACTCGCCCGGTGTGCCGCACGATGCTTTATAGCTATCTGTGGATATGCCCTGAAACACATTCCAGTTAGTTGCATCACCCAGCTTGCAAGCATATATCTCATTTATTCCTTTCATGTTTGCGCTATCAGACTTTCTATAGTGGCAGCCCCACAAACGATTTTGCGCTTGTATGACAAAATCCATATCAGGGACATCCCTGCTCATAAAAAACATACTGCCACTTGAATCAATGGTTTGAGTTGCGCTTATCGTACCGGCTATAACATGCTCAGTGTTATTTCCTTCACCCCACGACTTAACTATTATGTGTGTCCCCTCTATGCCGATCGTGTCTTCTTTGTTATTTATAGTTGTGGATATTCTTACCGCATCACCGGCCGGAAACGTATATGATGAATAAATGTCATTGCCATTCGTAGCAATGGTTATACGCACATATGTACTTGTCCCGGAAGTTATAATTTTGCCGTCCGAATCGCACGGGCTTATCTTGACATAAGGCAATGGGGCAGAAGTCATAACAACCTGGCTGTACATTGAAAGGTGGTGTGAATAATAATAGCCATCGGCATTTTTCTTTGTTTTCACTTTAATACCTGTTGGGAATATAACTAAATCATCGTTAAAAAAAAGTAATTGCACTTTGTCGGAGAATAAGAGTTTTCCCAGATCCGCATAATCATCATATGTGATAGCCGTCATATCTTCGAGATTACTGTAATCCGGCTCTTCTGCCGGATCGCTTTTGTATATTTTATAAAGTCTCTCTGAGCTATATTGGCCGCCGGACTTGTTCCCGATAACATACAAATCTCCATTACTGTCTACAGTCATTCCACCTATGTACGCAAACACGCCGCTCTGAATGAGACTTCGTGCCGCCCTGTTGCCCATGAGCGGGTAATAGTCCGACGTGAGATTTTTCATATCATAAAACTCTCCGTCGCCTATTTTGTAGTTGTGGTTATAGCCGCCGAAGGTATCAACGACTGTTTCAACCGTGCTGCTTTCGGGTATAGTTATATATGTCGGCATGCTGTCCTCCTAAAATCTGAAATGCGTCAGTTTCGGCAGTGGCCTGTGCGCCGCGTCATATGCCTGCGCAAATCGCGTGTAACCGTCGTTGTAAAACAGAACGGCTTTGTTGTACTTGGCATCCTCGCCGTTCTGCTGCGCTATTTTGGCCTGTAGGTAATTAACATAGATATCCTCTGCATACGGCTCAGGAACCAGCAAGTCAGTTGCTATGTCCTCTGCTGCATACTCAGGCTTTTCAAACCTCTCCGCGCCCTCGTGCGTGGCTATCAAGTCTGTATACACCATCTGGTCAATAGTCAGCAGCCATCGTACCTTTTCGGTTTCATCGTATGCGTTAGGCGTAAGCTTATCGGTAATGTCTATTGCTTCTGCAATTGTCATATTGTTCTCCTATTAAAATAGCCGCCATGAGGCGGCTGTTATTTTTGATATTAATTAGTGCGCGGCAAACTTCATCTCGTCGATGTGCTCGTCGAGCATGCGCTGAGCGTAGTTGGAGCGCTCGATCTCGTCCGCGACTTCTTTCGGGACAAGGCTTGTTTTGCCTTTGGGCAGCAGATAGTTTTTTCCGTTTATCGATACAAACAGATCGGGGTCACTGTTTCTGTCGCCTCTCGGTATAAACATTTCAACTCTTTCATCTTCTGTTTTTTTAGCCATATTTCGCTCCTCTCAGGCGGAGGGGCAGAGTGTTCCGCCCCTCCCGGGATAATTACTTGTTTTCCTCGTCAGTCGCGGAATACGAGCTGACGGACATCACGCGGAGTACGCGCTCAGGGTAAAGGATAGTTGCGCCGTTGGTCTCAAACTTGTAACCGATGGTGCTGAACTGGTTAAGAGGACCGCCGATTTCGTCCTTGTCATGAGCGATCATCTCAAGGCCGCCGCCCTCGGGGTCAATAATGCCAAAGCCGTCCTTGCCGAAGAAGTAAGTCGCATAAGTAACGCCGTCGGACTTATTCTTGTAGGTGGTGCTGCCGGAATACTTGTAGCTCGCGCCGAGAATAGGTGCATAGGTATCCTCAATGAAGCGGCAGCCGTGCAGCTCGCCGATCTCACCGTTGAAGATCTCGGAGGTAGCTGCATACTTATGCACTTCAATCCATTCCTTGCTCTGGCGCAGGTCATACGCAACAGAGGGATGGATAACAGCATAGTATTTGCCGTTTATCTTGGGCACACGGTCTTTCTTGAGCTTGGTAACGGCCTTGTTTACCATGGTGGGGGTAAGTAGTGCCCAGCCGTCAGGAGTCGAGCTGCCTCCGCTGGAAGTAGTGCCGCCTGCGCCCATGGTTGCCGGGGAAGTAGGAGTAGAAACTTTAGTGCCGTCCTCGGTGACGTTATCGCAGTACATTACGTTAGTGCCGACAAGCAGCGCATCACGGATAAGGGTTTCCTGAGTAGCCGCAGCGGATGCGCCCATTTCCTCGGTCGCTGCAAGAATGACATCGTCATATGCGCGCATCTCGAGCTTATCGGTGATAGAGGTGTAAGTGCCGTACTGCGTGATAGATGCCGTCAGCTTGGTTGCACCAAACTGCTGACCGGTGGGGATAACGCCTTCCTTAAGCTCAGTCGCCTTTGCAAAGGTGTTAAACTTACGCCATTCAACAGTGGTGCCGCCGTTCTTGGGCAGTCTCTGCTTGCGGCCAAACTGCGCATAGAACATCTCAACTCTGGCATTTTCGAGCAGCTCAGTGTCATAGAACGTCTTAAGTTCGGGTGCCATCGTGTTAGTGGCAGGGCTGGCCGCGACGGCCTCGCCGGTGTATGCGTTGGTGTAGTTGGAGGTGCCGTTGCTTACAAGGGTGTTAACAACGGTGCCTGCATCTGCAAAAATCTGAATCCAATTAAAATTGATCATATCGTTTCCTTTCATGGTCATAGGCCACGCGGAAACGCTCAAGGCTTAAAACTGCCCGGGATATATCTTTTCACCCGATCTAATCCGGGCTTTCAACGCCTCTCTCTGTTCCCTCGTGGCGTTTCTGTAATCAAACGTCTGAATGGAAGCGTTAGAGGACTTGGGAACGCCGCCCTCACTCGGGCGCGATCTATTCGACTGCACAGCATTTGACACCTGCTGCACCGATGCTTTCAGCGCTGCCTGCCGTATGCTTTCCTTTATTTCATCACGATGCACAAGCTCATATGCATCTTCGAGGGAAAACATCAGGTCGGGCGCGGTCAAGCGTCGGAATGTAGGGTTGTCCAGCTCTTTCCGCAAATCAAAGTTGGGGTATTTCTTCTGAAGCTCAACGGCCTGCGCGTTCATCTTGCTCAGATGCTCCATAAGCTTCTGCTCGTTGATAAACTGCTGTTTCTGCGCTTCTGCTGCTCTTGCCACAGCCTCGGAGCGCTCGAGCTGCTTTGCTACCTCGGTCGATACACCCAATTCCATCGCACGGTCTTCGTAATACTCGTCATCATCCGCGACCGCTTTTGCGATTGCGTCATAATCTCCCGAGTCTACGCCGTACTTTTTGGATAGCAGCTGCAGCGCCGGAGCAAGCTTCTCAAGCCCCTCGGCGTCCGCCTTGTACTTTGTCTTTGCCGACGAGACTACTTTCTGCATCTCCCGGTTATAGTCGGGGTCTGCCATGATTTCATCCCATGTAAGCCGCTTTGCTGTATCTTTAGTCTCTGCTGCCTCTATGGCTTCCTTTGGCGCAGCGGCGGCCTGCGCATCGGCTTTAGGCTGATTAACAGCCTTGCCATATTTCGCCCGTCCGAGTTTTTCCTTAGGCACTCCAAGCTCTGCGAGCCTGTCAGCCGTGGTTTTCGGTGCTGTCTGTTCGGCGGCAACAGACACATTAACGCCCGTGTTCTGCCCGGCGGCGGCAGATGTTTCGCCCGAAGTGGCTGCACCGCCATCGCCGGTACCGTCCGCGAATAGCTGCAACCAACTGAATTTGTTGTGCATTTACATGCCTCCTATTTATTTGCCCGTAGGTGGGCGAGCCCGTCGTACCGCCTGCAGGGCTCGAACCTGCATCTCTATCTATCCGAGCGTTTTACCGTTAAACTAAGGCGATATACAAAAGGGGCGGAGAAGGGGGGACTCCGCCCGTAAGAAAGGAGATGTAGCAGACTATTACAGCCGCCGCCTGCCAGGGCGACATCTTAAAGGAGGTGAACTTGCTGTCTCATGCAACCCACGTTTTCAGCATAGCATTTACTTATGCTTTGCTTTCAGCCCCACCTTGCGCACTTTTTTTAGTTTCTGTGAAAATTTTTATGTATTCCGGGTATTCCTGCATCAGCAACACAAAGCCCTTGACTATTACCGACATTTCAACGACCGCCACAGGGTCATATTCAGTCAGCTTTATTCGCGCTTTGCCGTCGGATATATCAATTTCCGTGATATCTTTGGAACTTTCCTGCAAAATAGCCGCTGCCGTGCGCACAAGGATTGTCGCAGCCGCGCATATCAAATCCTCGCCTTTGGGCGCAGACTGCGCATGCCCTTCGATTTTTAATTCAAACGTGCTGCCGGTGCTGTTTACGCATACATTTATCATGTCGTTGCATGTCCTCCATCGGGCATTGCCGCCTCGCGCGTCTTTGCCCGGGCGTTAGACACCTGCGCATGTTCGCGCTTTGCCGGGTCTTCTGCAAGCTGTATATTCGCCTGCGGTGTGCTGATCTGCACGTTGGCCTGCTGTGCTATAGCCTGTATCTGCGCAAGCGACTGCGCATCACCGCATTTGGCCGCAAGCAGTGCCGCGACTTGCAGCACCGTGTTAAATCGGTCAAACAGGGTGCCGTTTTGCTTGATGGTTTTGCGGACATCGTCGATGCTGTCAAAATCCATCATCGTAAGGCATGCAAGCGCCTGGTCTGTCTGCTGCGGATTGAAAAAGCCAAGGTTATAAAACTGCAAAGCCAATTCATTATTTGACATCTTGGTGTATGCCGTGCGCTTCTGCGGAACGACATTGATATCAAACTCCGGCACACGCTGCCCGATATCGTATCCGGCAAACATCTGTGTCTGCGGCTTTATGTGCTCGTTGGAATAGCTTAAGAACAATTCCTCGCCGCCGTCGCCCAGAATGCGGAACTGGCGCGGCGCATCGTAAAACTGCCTTATCAGCTCTATGACAAGATAGTTTAATTCGCTGTATGCCCTGTAGCTTGCCTTGGTGCTGTCTCTGCTGCCTTTGCCGCTGGCTTCCTGCAATGCTGCTATTGCGCTTGCAGCCGTTACTCCGCTGCTTGTCGTGCCTGTTGCGGTTTCTGTGTTGCCGCTGGTTTCGCGCAATTCGTTGATGCTAAGCTGCAGCATGCTGATATAGTTGCCGTCAAGGTTATCGTGCGTAACAGGCTTTAGGTTATCGTCGTTTAAGCTGCCTTCGACGTTTATGATGGTTTCATTCAGGTTCGTAAACTGTTCAACGTTAACGCCGCAGTTGGCTTTCTTAAAGTACCTGGGTTTTGCGCCGACCATTGCATTTTCCACATACGCCGTTTTCATCAGGTCAATTTCAGTCTGCGGCGCTTTGCACAGGTCTACATAGCCGTATCCGCACGGGCTGCCTTCAATGGGAAACAGCGTGTCAAACACATACGGGTATTTGCTGTGGTCATACCAGCCGGTCATTGCACGGTCAGGGTCATTTTCCGTCGCATAAAGCACCGTGCCCGGAACAAACAGTATGTAGTGCAGCACACCGTTTTTGTGATAGTACGCACTGATAACAGGCACTTTGTCCGTAGTGTCTACATGGTCATCGTATCTGTATTTGCTGGTTATAAAATCATGCGGTATATTCTTGCCCTCCGGCAGCTCAGCCGGGAACATGGCTCGGACTTCGGTTTCGTCCTGAAAATCGACCTCAAAGAAATACTTTGACTGCTGTATATCCTCGACTCCCGGCTCCCAGAATAGATTAAGGATGTTGCACTTGCGCACATCGATATCGCCCAAGCCGTTCATTTTGTTCTTATCCCATATGACCTTGTACACGCCTGTGCCGGTCTTTAGCTTTGACCACATGACTTTGCTATAGGTAGTCTCAAACTGGTTCTTTTCCAGCACAACAGGGATTATTTTAGACAGCATAGCCGCCTCCACCTTATCTCCCTGCTCCCTCGGCAGTATGTTAGGCTCAGGGTAGGCGTCCATTGCGTCGGCGTGTTTGTTGGTGATTACGTTATGCAGCCAGCCGCTTTTGCTACGAAAGCCCGGCTTTGCGTGGCCGTCCTTGTCTTCTTCAACATCGTTTCGCAGCTTCCACCAGTTTTCCGATGCGATGATACGGCTATCGACCGACTTCTTCCCGGCGCGATATTTGTTTAGTATCTGCATCAAATCCTGTATCTGCTGTTCCCCAATGGGTTTTATGCCAAGCATCTGCGCCGCAGTTTCAACGCTGCCAAGCTCGGGCGCTTTGCTGCCGTCTGCGCGTATAGTGTCCTTAGTGATATCCATTTGCTTTGTATCCATCCTTTTTGTATTGGTTCAGTGGGTCTGACAATATAACTTTCGGTTTTTGAGGTATTATCGGGCTTATCGGTCTTGCCATACACATATAACGCCATTCATCGCCTACGTGGTCTTCCATCGACGTGTCCAAATCTTCGGGCTTGTGTTCATCGTACATCAGCAGCGGTATAGTACGGATAAACGCCTTGCAGTTGTCAAACACATACATGCGCGGATAACCGTTATCGTCAAATTGCAGTCGGTAATGGCATTGCATCCAGCCTGCAAGCCGCTTGTTGTCGCCGGGGTCGAAGTACACACCGTATTTCTCGGCGGTCTCCGCGACCGACACGCCGCGCGACACATCCCATATTGACGGGTCAGCAACACCAAGTATCTTGCGCCCTTTAAGCCATGGGTGCGTCTGCTCCGTCTCGCGGATGCGCTTAAACTGTTCGTCGGGTGTCCACTTGACACCTTCATTCGGCGTATCTGTGCAGCCGTACAGTTCCAAAACACGATACAGCACGCCGTCATAGTCGATAGCCCACCATGCGCAACTAAACGGCTTGTTATAGCCGAAGTCGTATGACCTGTATATCGTCCAGCCACGCGCCGCGCCTTCGTTCAGGTCAAACGCCGGTATAACATGCGTAAATCTGCGCTGTGCAATAGCTTCTTCCTGCGTTATCCCTGCCTTTGCGCACAGTTGCGCATCCGGGCGCGTTCTGAAATCTTCAAAGAATGCGCCGTCGAATATATCCCATTCGCCCTCCAACCACGCCTTACGCAGCTTAGGCGGCAGGGCTTCAAGCTTTTTTATATAGTCGGGGTCTGCATCCATCAGCGGCTTGTTATCCGTGACCTTGCTTTGAATGAATGAATAGTCCTCCGGGTTCTCCCCATCGGTATAGGCGCGGTCTATCGCCAGCCGTTTCACCCAACTGTGACCCACACCGCCGGGGTTACATGTAACATATATCCGCCGTGGGAAATCATTCGCGCCACGCACGCAGGCCGAGAGCTTCCTAAACCGTTCTTCGGTTTGGTGGGTACCTTCGTCCAAAAACAGAATATCCGTTTCTGTGCCCTGAAAGCGTTCTGCATCCTTGTCGGTATCGCAGTACCTAAACAATATTCTACTGCCGTTCGGGAATGTAATGGCCTTCTTCTGATCGTTATAGCTTGCCATGCGCTGTGATTTATCAGCATCATAGCAATGCAGATCGCGTGTCAGAGGTACTATGTGGTTTTCCTGCAATTCCGGGTATGTTTTACGCACGATCATTGCTGTTATCCCCGGAAACTTGAAGCAGTACAGCACCGCCGAGACGCGCACGACGAAGCTTTTGCCGCCGCCGCGTGCGCCGCCGAAAAACACAACATGCGTCCTATCCTTTAAAAATTCCTGTTGTGTAGGGCTTAGGTAGTCGATTTTGTATTCAGGCATGGTTATTTACCGCAGAAATCATCGGCACCGGCAATGATAACGCGCACCGGCTCAGGCTGTGCTTCTCCTGCTGCCTGGCGTTCAAGGTTTTTAATGCGCGCTTCCTGCTCGCGTTTATCGGCATCGGATTTAACACCCTGGATTTCCGCAAGGTCTTTCATTGCGCCTGTAAGGCTTTTCAGGCCGCGTTTATCCTTGATAATATCCGCATCCGTTAACTGTGCTACAGCGCTGCATAGCTTGCTTGACAGCAGCCCAGCAGCTTCTAACAGGCTTTTATATTCCTGATAGTCAATTTCCAGCTGTGCTTTGATACGGTCTGCGCCCTTGGCCGCGCTATACTGCGTCCGCTTCTGCGCCCATTTTTCACGCTCAGCACGTTTTCGCAATGTGCTGTAAGAAACGTTGTGTTTCTCGGCAAGCGGCCTTGTGCCTATGTCGGTAGTAATATATTCAGTTTTGATATCATCCCATTTGCTCATGCCTTTATAATAATGTAGGTGGCGCTGCATTAATCAGCCCCACCTTGCCCACTTTTTTGCTGCACATAAAAAAACAAGGGTAACGCTTAATGCGCTACCCTTTAGTATTTTTCCGCTAATGTGATCTTGTAGACCGGGCATTGTGCGTACTGTGTGCAGCAGTATTTGGACACATACACCCGGCGTTTCTGCTCGTCGCCTTTAAACCACAGCTGCAATCTTGCGTCACCGCATGGGCCTTCGCAAAAAATCTTGTTCTCACGCGCCGAGCCTTTTGACCAAAACGGGCATTTTGCCCGGCTGTCATAATATCCGTCAGCGCCCCTCATGCAGCGTGTACCTCGCGTACCGTGTCGGGATGCCGTAACGGTTAAGTCCGGTCTCCATCGTTGTTTCAACGTCATAGCCGCGTTTGCGAAGATCAAACACGCGCCCGGATGCCCTGCCTATGCCGTAGTCATACATTGCCTCACGGCTTGTTATGCTGCCGTGTTCGCGCATGTGATTTAACATCATTTCGCACTGGCTTTGAATTATCATGTCCCGCGATACCTCCAACTTTTTTTAGTCGTAAATGTCTTTACCGCCCTTGCGCGTTTTATGTAACCAGTCACCAGCAGCTCCCTTGCCGGGTATTCATTCCGCGCCGCCGCCTTGCGTTTATCATTCTCCGCGCAAAACGCCTGATAGCTGCTGCAATTGGCGTGGCAGCCTATGCGGCGCACTGTGCAGCCTTTACAGTCGTTAGTCATCTTTTTGTAAATTCTTTGGGTGCAAAAGCAGCGCACCAGCCGTTACGCTTATCGCAACGCGGCACACAACAGTATTCGCAGCACCAGTCGTAATAGCTGTGCTCACTCCTGCGGCATATCTCGCGCACAACGGTTTTATAGTCGCGTATCACATCTTGATAGTATGCGATTGCCCGTTCCCGCTTTTTTATGTCGCGTTCCGCTATGGATATCGCATCATTAAGCATTTCATCGGGGCAACCATTAAGCAGCCTCATCACCCACATTCCCAGTTTATGCAGTAGTTTTTTCATGTCTTCACCACGCCTTTCCCGATTTTTCGTTGCGTTCCGGCAAGTCAACCAGTTCCGGGCGCTTGATTTCCTGTTCAACTCCCCATGCGATATTCCACATGGCCGCTATCAGGTGATGATCTTCCGCATCGCCCTGAATATATAGGCTTAAATGCCGGATAGCACTGTCTATCAAGCTGTGCTGCGGTATACCCTTGTCAACGTTTCTCTCGCCATAGTGCTCAGCGCCGCGCTCGCAGTGCTGAGCAAGGGCGTGTATCGCGCCCCACGGCAGCAAATCATAGCGGCCTTTCCCGTCGGCCTTATCTCTCACTGCGCCGGTAGAAAACTCGCGGCGTTCATCTTTTTCGAATTTCACTATCCTCCCACCTTTCGCCGATATCTTCTAAAAAGTGCAGAAATTCATGCGTATCTGCGCAATAATATTGTTTGCCGTTAACGGTAACCGTGTAGCTGCCGTCGTGGTTGCTTTTGGCTTCCCAGCCTACGTTTTTAGCCATTATCGCCTACCATACCTTTCATCGAATGGCGAGAAGTTATCCTCGCCCACTATTTCACGGATACGACGATCAAGGACGCTTTTTGCATATACGATCTCGTCGTCGGCCTTGCTGTCTTCCACCACCAATTCAGCGATTTCGTTTGCGTATTTAACAAACGCCTCGCCAAACGCCCGGGCGCGCCCTGCGCCCAAGCCCAGCACTTCATTAGCGGCCATAAACGCCGCGTCCTCCGCAAGCTGCATGCGGTTGCGCCCGTAAAGCTGTAACTGAATGTTCACTTCACGCTGCACGGCTTTTGCAAATGCTGATTGCTTACCCATGCTTAGTCACCACCTTAAATCGCTTTGTATACGGTTCAAAGTCCAGCGGCAGGCAATTCAACTGCGCCGGTGTGTTCATTCTGCAATCGCTTAGCGGACATTTAAAGCAGCTATCGCTATAAATGCAGCGCTTGGTTTTTTCACGTGTGCGCATTGTCAGTCCTCCTTTTTATTCTTCCCATTCAAGCGCTTGCCCACAGTGAATGCAAAAAGCAAACGGAAAAAGCTCTCGATGCGATTGTTCGCAGCTTGGGCACTCGCAATCATAGATTGTGTAACCATCGTTATTGTCTATTGCAAAGTTCGTCGGATTTTTCGGTATCTGCTTATCAAGCGCAGCGCAAGCCACCAAGCAAGCCTCATCAACTGCGGCGATTTCTGCGTTCTTGCCGCTGAACCCGCTGTAATATTCGATTTCTGCAAGCGCTTCTGCCGTAGTGTCGGGGTGTATAATCCTTTTCGCTTCTGCTACTGTCATTCGCTCACCTCGCTGTTTCGCTCTACGATTTCGGCAATCGTCTGTGCTATGCGTAAACCTGTTATGATGCCTTTTTCGTATTCGTTAGGCTCGCCCGATGAAAACCAATCGAGAAAATCTAAGATTTCAAGCGAAATGCTCTTTTCGGGCTTATGCATTGTTGCCACCTCTGCTGTCATTAGTCCTCGCCTTCGTCCATCCTCGCCCCGCAGTTGGGGCAGAATTTTGTGTGTTCTGTCACATAAATGCACGGGTTTGTGTGACAGACTGAACACTCCCAGTAATGCCCCGCCCCGATGTGCCTTAGAATCCACTGCCCATGCACCACCGGCACATAGCCCATCTGCACCGCCATGCGCTTAAACTCGCTTTTTGTCGGTTCGTGGACAGCAGGCGCACACTTAATGCGCTCAATAACTTTGCGAGCGCCTCGCATTTCTGCGCTCGTTATTTTTTCTCTTGCCGTGTATACCACTGATTGTTCGATGTCATGTAACAGCGCTTCACGCTCTATGTATTCAGCCATTGTCGCCCTCGCTTTCTGCCTGATTTTTCAGGTTTCCCCACGCTGTGTAGCAACTCGGGCACAGATGGTTTCGACCAAATTCACCCCATCCATACGGTAGCCTATAGCTAAAGCTGCAATCATATCGTTCAGCCAGTTTGATTGCTCCGCAGTGATCGCAGATGAAAATTTTTCTCTTAACTAATGACATTGCTAATCCTCCATTCCGAACAGCCGCCGTTGTATTTCCACACACAGCGGTCACATTTTCCATAGCATGGTTTAGTCATCGTCATTCTCCTTTCCGCTAAGCCACGCACGCAGCTTGTGTGCGCACGAAATGCACAGCTCGTAGTCGTCGTCGTTTATTTCCATTTTAAACCGCCGCGTTCCTGCGTAGGTCACGGAGCTCTTTGGGTTTATCTCCGCGCCGCAGCGGTCACAGATCAGTTTTGTCGCCACTGTCAGCCCTCCTATTCCATGCTTTGATTGCTTCTCCCAATGTTTCTTTTTCTTTGGTACAATAACTGCATCTTGGACAAGAAATACGATATGTAATTTGATTGCTCCGAAAATGGCCGTATGGTATTATTCTGCCATGATTATAGTCGCATTTTTTACACGGCATTAAAGTAAAATTGCTCATTTTTTATCCTCATATTGTATGCATTCATTAGAACCTTCAAATATGCAATCTTCACATCTGCCTGTCCAATTCCAGCAACTTTTACAGGATTTAGGAACGTCATATCCAGCATCCTCATACCAATCAATTGCTTTAGATAGGGCTTTAGGACAATGGCCATTTATACATTCATTGGCGCAAAAACCAGCACATCTTGCCATCACTCCACCTCCTGCATCCAGAACTCTCGGCGACAGTCGGAGCAGAGACGGCCAAAAGTCGAGCAACAGCCGTCAGCATCTCTATGAGCCGCGGAAACCTCAAGCGGGCGCATTTCCAAATATCCATCTTCGTGAACATATGCCTCCGGGTACTGCTCCAGGAACACGCTCTGCCGCTCTCTGATAAATTCAATAGCGTCCATCACATTTCCCTCCATTTCTATCCATTTCTATTTGCACGGACGGTGCAAGTATTTCGGCTTTCGCAAGGTTTTAGTTGCCATCGTTTACCTCCTTCGGCTGATTTTTTGAAAAATAATATTCCTTCACGCATTCAACGCATGGTTTGTTTTCATAATTGCCGTCATTTTGCGGTTGGTATTTCAAGTGCAATTTTGTCGGTATTTCATCGCAGAGCCAATAATCAACTCTCCCGAACGCTACAAGGTCTTCTGCTATTTCATGATAAGCAGCTCTCAGCGCTTCGTTTTCGCGCCTTAGGTTTTGGATTGTTAAATCTTTTTCTGTCATCATTCGTCCTTTCTTCCAAAAATCCTAAATCGATCTGGTTAATCTGCACCGCATCCATCCCGGATATTCTGCAATCGCTGCAAGGGCAACTAAAGCAGCTTGGGGAATACGGGCAGGGCTTGTTTACTGTTGGCCGGCGCATATTCCTCCCCATTGTTCGGCCATAGCCTTTGCTATGCCGAGGAAGGTCTTGCTCCGGATTTTGGCTGTTTGAGGGTCATTCCACGCGAGAATTTTCCCGTTTTCGTCCACCGCATAATATGCGGATGCACCAACGCTAAACCCGCCCGGTAAGATTTTGCCAGGGTCAACAATTCTCGTCGGGATAAGAGGGGGTAGGTTTTTAAGCCATAGGCAGGTGCTTTTTCGAGCGTGTTCTCCAAACCAGTACGGTTGTATAATCTGCGTCGGCTTTTTATAGCGCGTACTCATAGCCCCTATCGGGTTTTCAACGGCTATGCGGTCTACATCGGCGTTTATAAACTGCATAAAAAACCATGCCGCCTTGTCTCTATTATGCCCTCGCTCAACGGCTTTCTCACCATATCGCTCGACATTAAACCACCTGTTTCCGGCAGCAGAGAGATATGTACAAGGAGGATGTGCTATCAGCAAGTCCCATTTGCCCACATCATGTGTCACGCCGTCCATTGTGGTAATCTGCCCACCTTTGAGGGCTTCGAGCGCGTCGCCGAGTATGTGCCACTCAGGATGCCCGCCCGACGGCTCAATTATGTCGCAACTGTAAGCCTCGTGCCCCTTTGCGCGGAACGCCTTGCACACCGTCTGGCTTTCTTCACAGGCTATAAGAACTTTCATTTAGTACACACTCCTAAACCAATTCTGAATACCGTCGCCGGTGAAAAAGACAGCGTTCTTATCAAGCTCCCTTGCCACCGCCGCGCCCTGCTTTTCCATGCTCCATCGCGCGAGTACATCTTCTGCAACGGCATAGAGGCTATCCCACACCGGGAAATCAGCCGAATAGCCGTAAAACTGCCCCGGTTGCGACACAACGCCGATTATGCTGTCAGGGAACCGCGCATCGTCAACGCGGTTCAAGACACACCATACGCACTGTTGCTGATTTAATAGGGTGCAGCCACGAGCCTCGCCGTATAGCATCTGCGCAAGGGCTATCACGTCGGCCTCGGTAAAGTACATCTCGTACTCAGGCTCTGCCACTTCCACTACGCACAGGCCGTGCGTATCAACCTCGGGCGGCACACCGTCCGCATCGGCCTTGTTGCCCCCTTTGTCAAGGGCAAGCAGTACCATGACTATCAGCGCCAGCAGCGCCGCGCACACCTGGGCTATGATGATCGTGTATTTATTCATCGGCTACCTCGACAAATTCGCCGTCCGCAAGCTTATACCATGTATCAGCCTTTATTATTTCGCCGTCGATCTGTGCTGATTTAACGCAAACAGGGGCACAGCGCTGTTTATCGCTGTCATATGCCCACTCCGCAAGTGTTATCCAGTTGCCGACTGCTCCTTTTATAATGCTGTTGAGGCCTATAGCAGCGCCTACGCTGGTGTTGCCCGAAATATCGATCTTCGCGAAGTTGCCTGAGCTGCCTATCTGCGCGGAGTCGCCTGAGC
>UMCF01009623.1_pt1 | contig 25221 bp, 18 predicted proteins | sample 1964131 | NCBI WGS metagenome assembly UMCF01 (sample SAMEA4835958, study PRJEB28245) | human gut metagenome | biome: gut microbiome; material: fecal sample | place: Denmark | collected 2008
TTAGAATCTGCACAGAATTTGTTGAGGTGCTTTATGAAACTATTGTTTATCATTGGCGATGCAGCTGTTGGGAAAATGACAGTTGGTCAGGAATTGATGAAAATAACGGATTTAAGGCTCTTTCACAATCACATGACCATCGAACCAGTGATAGAGATTTTCGGTCGATACGAGGGCAAGACAATCGCAGAAATCCGCGACGTTATTTTCAAGAACTATGCAGCTTCCGATAATGATGGGATGATTTTTACAATGATGATGGATTTCAATCTGCCATCAGAATGGGCGTATCTGGAGCATGTCAAAGGCATCTTTGAACCATACGGGACTGACTTCTATTATGTTGAACTGATTGCGCCGCAGGAGATAAGACTGAAAAGGAATATTTCTGAAAACAGACTAAAAAATAAAGCGTCCAAAAGAGATATCGAGGCTTCCAATCAGCGCTTAATCAATGACGACAAAAACCATCGGTGTGTTAGTTATGAAGGCGAGATTCCTTTTGATAACTACCTGAGGATTGATAATTCTGATATAGAACCTGATGAAGTCGCAAGATTGATTAAGAAAACTTTCAATCTGTAAATTTTAGGTTGCTGTACTGAACATTAGACCGTTGACTGGTCGCAGTGTGCGAAAAGTTGACGGTCTTTTTGCTGCAGAAGGATTCGTATGCTCTCCCGCCAGCCAATCCGCAGACAAACGAAAAGCCCCTTCTGACTTTCACCAGAAGGGGCAGGGGAGGCAGAATTATTCCGCGTTCGCCGCGTTAATCATTTCCATCAGATTCGCGCGGTATTCCTTCCACTGGGGCAGGTTCTTCCAGTAGTCCGGCAAGCTGTTGCCGAAGTCATCGACCGGATTGCGCCAAGTGATCTTGTTGTTGATGGACAGGTACGCCATCTGTGCGCCGCCCAAATCATCCGCGATGCTCACAACGCTGCCGCAGTCAAGACCGTTCGAGATATCCACCAGTTTCGCTTTGGAAATCTGGTCGAGGCTCGTGAACCACTTGATGCACTGGCTCTTTTCAAACACATAGAAGCCGTTGTACTCGCAGGTGACGGTCACAGAGCCGTTGTTCACCGCGACATACGCCGTGCCGACCTGCTTGAAGTTCGCCGCCAGCAGCGGGAAAGTCTGCCAGCCGGTCTTGCTCAGGTCAACGGGGACGATAGCGTGCCAGTCGTCGGCAATGCCCAGATCCTTCAGCGTCAGACCTGCCAGAGAAGCCGTGTTGTTCGGGAACCAGACGGGGTCGCTGCTGGCGTCCTTTGCGGGCGCCTTGCCGGCGGTGCTGGTGATGAAGAAGTCTACGTCGATGGTCATGCCATTCTTGATGTCATCGGGATTGATGGCGGAAACATTGTCGGTCACATTGCCGTTCCAGTCCTTGTGATTCCACGGCGCGGAGTTGTTTTCCACCATCCAGTCGTCATAAATGATAGAGTAATCGTCCGTCGCCTGGATGTACTGGTCGCCGTAGTGCGCGCCGAAGCCGACGTCGGTGAAGTTAATGGACTTGCCGTTGACGCGGATGTCGGTAATCTTGAGGTAGCTGTTCGGAAGCTTCTTCGTGCCGTCAGAGACGACCAGCAGCAGCTTTTTCGCGCCGTTCACAGGAGACGACCAGCCATCGCGGTCAAAGGACAGGCTGGCGGTATAATACCCGTCGCCGGTAATCTTTGCCGTTGTGCTGCTGGCATGACCTGCGCTGTCGCCTTCGGGCTTCGTGTTGGCAGGCCACCAGCTGCCGGACTGATAGAACAGCCACGCTTCCGCGCCGTCCTCCAGCACCGGCGGCGGCGCAACCAGAGAGGTCAGCTTGCCGGGCTTTTCGCCAATGTCTTCCGGCATTTCACCCGCGTTCGCTGCAACGATGAAGTCTACCTCAATCGTGTCGCCCGCAACGATGTCGTCGGGGTTGATGATTTCGTAGGTCGCTTCGTCCGCACTGTCAAAGGCGCGCAGACCGTCCGGACCGGTGGAATCCGGGGAGAAATTCTTGTCCCAGTAGTTGTTGTAAATCGGCGCAAAGCCTGCGTTCGGGTCGTCGTGGAAGGTGCCGTAGAGGTTCGGCTTGTGGTCAATGGACTTGCCGTTGACGCGGATGTCCGTAATCTTCACATAGTAGCCGGGAAAGAGGCTCTCCGCGTTGTTCAGCACGAGGTTGAACTGAATTGCGCCCTCCGCCTTCTGCCAGTTGAACTTGAGTCCGACCGTGTACATGCCGGGGCCGGTAACTTCGGCGTTCGTGGCTTCCACGCCCGTTTCGGACGAGGGCTGGTCAGCAGACTTATGCTGCGGCCACCACGGGAATTTCGAGGAATCGGTTTCATGGTTCGACGCAAAGTACAGCAGCCACGCGGTGGCGGACTGCTTTTCTTCCGCGTGCGCAATGCTGACCAGACTCAGCAGCATGGCAAGCGTGAGCAGCAGCGCGGTCAGACGGGAAAGACGCTTCATGGGAAAACTCCTCCTTTGTTTTGCGAGAATTTTGTGCGTGTTTCCAGCAGACATTACGCACTATTGCTATTATTATAACGTTTTCGTACCAAAAAGTCAATGGAAAAGGAAATGGATTCCTAACGAAAATTGTCGAAAATTACGAAAATGCCAGTGAAACAGCATTCAAAGTTGCTATAAGTGCGCAGAAAATACACGCGCGGGACTTTACACACGCCGGGAAACACGGTACAATACTTTTGAATCGAAATTTTTCGCGCGGACGGTTGACTTGCCCGCGCATCAGGAGGAACGCAATGAAACTCTGGGGAGGACGCTTCAGCAAGGCAACCGACGGGCTGGTGGACGATTTCCATTCCAGCATTTCTTTTGACCAGCGGCTGGCGGAGCAGGACATTACCGGCTCGATTGCCCACGCGACCATGCTGGGCGAGCAGGGCATTATCCCGCAGGAAGACGCGGAAAAGATTGTCGAAGGCCTGCGCGGTATTTTGGCGGACGTCAAGGCGGGCAAAGTCCACTGGATGGTGGACGCGGAGGACATCCACATGAACGTGGAGGCGCTGCTGACCGAGCGCATCGGCGAAGCGGGCAAGCGCCTGCATACCGGGCGCAGCCGCAACGATCAGGTGGCGCTGGACTGCCGCATGTACGCCAAACTTGCCTGTCAGGAGACGCAGGAGATGCTCCGCGAGCTGCTCAGCGTCCTGCTGGACATTGCGCAGGACAACCTGCACACCATCATGCCCGGCTACACCCATCTGCAGAAGGCGCAGCCCATCACCTTGGCGCACCACATGATGGCGTATTTCCAGATGTTCCGGCGCGACCTCGATCGCTTCGCCCACGCCTATGACGCGGCGGATGTGATGCCGCTGGGCAGCGGTGCGCTGGCAGGCACGACCTATCCGCTCAATCGTGAGCGCGTGGCGGAACTGCTGGGTTTCTCCCGCATCAGCATGAACAGCCTCGATGGCGTGTCCGATCGCGACTTCCTATTAGAATACCTTTCGGCGGCGTCAATCTGCATGATGCACCTCTCGCGCTTCTGCGAGGAACTGATTTTGTGGAACACGAACGAGTTCCGCTTTGTTGAGATGGATGATGCCTTCGCGACGGGGTCGTCCATCATGCCGCAGAAGAAGAACCCCGACGTCGCGGAGCTGATTCGCGGCAAGACCGGGCGCGTCTACGGCGATTTGATGGGCTTGCTGACGACGATGAAAGGGCTGCCGCTGGCGTACAACAAGGACATGCAGGAGGATAAGGAAGCGTTTTTTGACGCGCGCGACACGCTTGTGAAGGGGCTGACCGTGTTCACCGCCATGCTGCGCACCGTCACCTTCCGCAAGGACGTGATGGAGAAGGGCGCGTCCGGCGGCTTCACGAATGCGACGGACTGCGCGGATTATCTGGTCAAGCGCGGCGTGCCGTTCCGGGATGCGCACGCGGTCGTTGGGCGGCTGGTGGCGCACTGCCTGAACGAGAATAAGGCGCTGCTGGATTTGTCGTTGGAGGAACTCAAACAGTTCCATCCCGCGTTTGAGGCGGATGTGTTTGACGACCTGTCGATGCTCTCCTGCGTCGAGAAGCGGCGGATTCCGGGTGCGCCCGCGCCGGACATGGTGCAGGAGGCGATTGACGAGGGGCGCAAGTCCTTGGAGGAAAACGCATGAGCATCGCCGTATTTTCCGCGCAGCAGCTGTTCGAACTCTTTTCCACCATGACCGACTATTACGCGGGCGACCCGGCGCGCATCAACCACTTCGTGAAGGTGCACGCCTATGCGCGGCAAATCGGGCTTGCGGAGCAGCTGGACGCGGACACGCTGTTCCTGCTGGAAGCAGCTGCCCTGACGCACGACATTGGCATCCGCGAAGCAGAGCGCCTGTACGGGCAGTGCGGCGGCAAGCTGCAAGAGCGCCTTGGCCCGCCCGAAGCCCAGAAGATGCTGGATACGCTTGGTTTTGCGCCGGATGTGACGGAACGGGTATGCTTCCTGATTGCCCACCATCACACAATTATCGGCGTGGACGCACTGGACTGGCGGATTCTGCTGGAAGCGGATTTCCTCGTCAATATGATTGAAGAGGGGATGAAGGCGGACGCGATTCAGTGCGGACGGGAGAAGATTTTCCGGACGGAGATGGGGTTGAGGCTGATGGAGAGGCTGACGGAAAAGAAGTGCAATTCGTAAGCAATGAATGGGTGAGCATATGCAAATGAATCATTACTTGTGGTCACTTTATTTGCAAGCTGGCGGGCAAACTATCGTCGAGCGGTTTACTGCTTTTGAAACAGGCGATAGAGAGAAATTTGCAGCTTTCATACGCTCTTTGATGCAAGCGTATTGTCCTGATGCTGCATTGATAGATGATGTCGCAATAGATATTGATGACGCCATTTCAGCGTTGAATGAGTCGGAAGAAATATCAAAAAACGAGGAATTGTCAGCAGACAAGGATAGTAATTTGAGAAACAATCCGGACTACTATGAACAAGTGGCAAATAATCTGTGGCAGACTTTACGCGAATTACTCTACAATGAAGTTCAAGATATAGGAAAAGTGACTGACAAAGAAATCTTTCATGTATTTTGCGATAATATTGTGTATTTTAGCGTTTTAGACTATGTCCAAATACCTGATATGATTCCATACTTTTTTCCTCGCCTGTACAATGTTCTGGAATCTATAGCAGAAACATTCGAAATGGAACTTCCCAACTTGCCAAGTCGCCGGGCATACAAAGATAGATTCTTGTTCTATTACAAACTGGCTGCCGCACTTATGACATATCGTGAAGAACAAGAGTGGAGTTCGGCAGAATTATGTGCCTTTCTCTATGACTTTGCGCCCAAGTTTGTTGGTGGAACAAATTGGATTTGGTCGAAACTTCCAGAGCCGAGTGCGGCTTTTGTGATAGGGGCGCCGCCTGATGCAGATGAATGGCTGAGTAAGGGAGGCAAAGAGAATAGTTTTGCATGGCAAGGGAATCCTGAAACGCAACCGGGAGATGTGATTTTGCTTTATCAATGGACACCGACGAGTGCATTTACATCAATTTGGCAGGCAACCGCTCCCGGCTTTATTGACCCGCTATTCTGGTATTATCGGTGCATTTACTTTGGCAGACCCGTGTATGTTCAACCGCTTACATTTCGTGAACTAAGAGACGATCCTATTCTTGGAAAAATTCCGCTGGTGAAAACTAAAATGCAGGGGATGAACGGAACAGCGCTAAAACCAAGTGAGTATAACAGAGTATTGGAATGTCTCGACTCAAAAGGAAATGATACATCCTTCTTGCCCAAATTGACGGAACATTATACAGCAGCTGATGCTGAAATCCGGATAGAACGTGATGTAGAAAAGCAATTGCTTGAACCATTATTGGAACGTTTAGGTTGGACGCGGGCGCAGTATGTGCGCCAAATGCCATTACGAATGGGGCGCGGAAGTACCGTGTATCCTGATTATGTAATTCTGCCGCAATTTACACCGAATTATGAAAAAGGGTATTGGATTGTGGAAGCCAAAAAGAGCATTTCCAATGATAAGCAACTTCATGTTGACTTTGGACAAGCAATATCCTATGCTTATCGTTTGAATGCATCAGGAATCATGCTGGTTGCGCAAGAAGGAATCTGGCTCTCAGAAAAAACAACTGACTTTAAGAAAAACAGTTACTACACATGGGAGCAGATGCAGGAAGATGATTTGTTTTTGCAAGTCTATAAAGTGTGCGGAAACCGGCGTAGAAAAGGTATTCCATGATGAGTGAAAACAAAACAGCGATTTCAAAATATAGACATATTATTTCTGCAATTACTGCAGACTATTTCGCCCACGGTCGCCGCATCATTCGTTCGGTGCAGCCGGATTATACCCTGTTGCTTCGTTTCGATAATGGTGAATGCAGGCGACTCGACATGAATCCAGTGATTCAGGCGGTGTGTTCAAGCACATGGCCGCGTGGCAGGACTTCTGCCGTGTCTATCTTGATGCCCGGCACTGCGTTTCGTGGGATATTGACCCGAATGTGGACAGTGAAACCGCCTGAAACAACAAAATCGACATTGACCCGGATGGATGTTAGCTGGACAGTACACCAATTGCATAATAAAGAGCCGGACAGCTTCCGTCTTGTCCGGCTCTCTCCATATCAGTGGCTCTTATGGAACAGCAAGTGCTCATACCGTTCCGTGTCAATCGTGCGCACCATAATCTCCAATTCTTCGTCGCCCATGACCGTGTTGCGGCCCTGCGCGTACAGTTCGGCGACCAAGTCGCGCAGCGTCGTGACCAGCGGGTCGGTCTTCGGGATGACCTCGTCGCCCTTCAGGCGGAAGTAGCTGTTCAGCCAGTGCGCCACGCCCGCCGTGCCGGAGGTTGCATCCACCGCGACAAGCGCCGGGCGGTTCAGAATCTTTGCTGTGTCGAAAATGTTGTAGATTTCTTCGTCCTTCAGCAGACCGTCGGCATGGATGCCCGCGCGGGTGACGTTGAAGTGGCGGCCGACAAACGGCTGACGCGGGCTGATTTCGATGCCGATTTCGCGCTCCATGTACTCGGCGATTTCGGTCACGGCGGTCAAGTCCATGCCGTCGAGCGTGCCGCGCAGGGAGGCGTACTCAATCGCCATGGCTTCCAGCGGGCAGTTGCCCGTGCGTTCGCCGATGCCCAGCAGCGAGCAGTTGACCGACGAGCAGCCGTACATCCACGCCGTACCCGCGTTGCTGACGACCTTGTAGAAGTCGTTGTGGCCATGCCATTCCAGCTGTTCCGACGGTACGCGCGCATAGTGGTGCAGACCGTAGATGATGCCGGGGACGGAGCGCGGCAGGGCTGCGCCGTAGTAATGCACGCCGTAGCCCATCGTGTCGCAGGCGCGAATCTTAATCGGCAGCCCGGATTCCTCGGACAGGTACATCAATTCTTCGGCGAAGGGAAGGACGAAGCCGTAGAAATCAGCACGGGTGATGTCCTCGAAGTGGCAGCGCGGGCGGATGCCGCGGTCAAGTGCAGCCTTGACGATGCCCAGATACTTGTCCATCGCCTGTTTGCGCGTCAGGTGCATCTTCTTGAAGATGTGGTAATCCGAGCAGGAGACGAGGATGCCCGTTTCCTTCACGCCTGCCTGCTTGACCAGCTCGAAGTCCTTCTCGTTGGCGCGAATCCACGTCGTGATTTCGGGGAAATCGTAGCCGAGGTCTTGGCAGGCATGGAGCGCTTTCTTGTCCTTATCGGTGTACAGGAAGAATTCGGACTGGCGAATCAGTCCCTTCGGGCCGCCCAAACGGTGCATCAGCGAATACAGGTGGACAATCTGCTCGACCGTGAACGGGCTGACAGACTGCTGACCGTCACGGAAGGTGGTGTCGGTCATCCAGATTTCGTCCGGCATGTTTTCCGGCACATGGCGCATGTTGAAAGCGACCTTCGGGATGGATTCATAGTCGTACAGTTCGCGATAAAGGTTCGGCTCTGCGACATCTTGCAGGCTGTACTGATAGCGGTTGGTCATCAGCAGGTTTGATTTCTTGTCAAATTCGAGCATGGAAATGCGCCTCCTTCTTCATAAATACAATAGATAATAGCAAAGAAAGGCAGTACGCGAACGTATTGCCTTTCGGTTTACTGTCGCGTCGTTGCGGCATGGATTATTTCAATTCGCTGACAAACTCCTCGATGCGGCGCAGACCCTCCATGCAGCTTTCCATTGCCACCGCGTAGCTCAAACGGCAGAAGCCCTCTGCCTCAAAGGCATTGCCCGGCACGACGGCGACGTGCTTGTCCGCCAGCAGCAGCTCCGCAAATGTCTGGCTGCTGTCAATAACGCGCCCATTGTACGTCTTGCCCATCACGCCCGTGATGTTCAGCATAATGTAGAACGCACCCTGCGGCTTCATGCAGCTCAAGCCCGGAATGCTGTTGATTTTCTCCACCATTGCGTTGCGGCGCGCCTCAAACTGCGCCACCATGTCCGTCACGCACTGCGGATCGCCCTGCAGCGCCTTCATGGCGGCATACTGCGCGATGGAGTTCGCGTTGGATGTCGCGTGGGACTGGAAACTCGTCATGGCGCAAATCTCGTTGCGTGGACCCGCGACGTAGCCGATGCGCCAGCCGGTCATGGCATATGCCTTGGACATGCCGTTGACCACGAACGTCTGGTTCTTGATGGCTTCGCCCAGTTCTGCGATAGAAACGTGCTTCTGCCCGTCGTAAATCAGCTTCTCGTAGATCTCGTCGCTGACGACGTAGAACGGGTGGCTGACGGCGAGGTCAGCAACGAATTGCAGTTGCTCGCGCGACCAGACGGAGCCGTTCGGGTTCGACGGACTGGTGAGGATAATCGCCTTGGTACGGCGGGTGACGCGCGCGGCAATATCGTGGCTGGTGGGGATGAAGTTATTGCGCTCATCCGACGGGATGAACACCGGCACGCCGCCCGCCATGCGCACCATTTCGGGATACGACACCCAGCAGGGCGTGGGAATCAGCACTTCGTCGCCGGGGTCGAGGATGCACTGGAAGATGGTGTACAGGCTGTGCTTCGCGCCGGAGGAAACGATAATGTCCGACGGCGTATAATGCAGATGGTTGTCGCGCTCCAGCTTGTCGCAAATCGCCTGACGCAGCGCAACCGTGCCGGCAGCGGGGGTATAGCGGGTCATGCCCTTGTCCAGCGCCTCTTTCGCGGCGTCGCAGATGTATGCGGGGGTCGGAAAGTCGGGTTCGCCCGCGCCGAAGCCGATGACGTCCACGCCCGCAGCCTTCATTTCCTTCGCCCGCGCGTCAATCGCCAGCGTCGGGGAAGGAGCGATATTCTGACAACGGTGAGAAATCGTAAGCGCCATAAGGATTACCTCCTGCAATAACAAGTAATATGAAATGCAATCCGCAGCGTTTTTTCATCCGTTTCCTCATTGAAAGGGATACGGCGGATGGTGCGTGAATGCTCACAACAAGTTAATTATATCCCGTTTACATCGAAAATGCAATAGGGAAAACGATAAAAATGCATAAAGTCGCGGTTTTCCTGCAAAATGCAAAAAAATATCCCCGACACCTTGCGATGCCGGGGAAAATGACTTGCATGATGCAATTTTTATTCCGTCATTTTGCCGCTTGCGTTATCCGAAGGCGCGGCGTCGGTCAAATCGTTGACAAACGCAGCTTTAGCGGTGGTCATGTACACGCCGAGGAACAGCGACAGCAGCATGGAGCAGATGTTTGCAAGCGTGTAGCCCGCCATCGTCAGCACGGCCGAATCAAGCACGGCAATCAGCAGACTCCAACCGATGAAAGATAATTCCAGCAGGAAGAAATTCATGCGGTTGCCCTTCATGATGGTGCGGCTGGTGCGCATAATCTCCGAGACGCTCGTGTTCGGGTTGCGTGCCAGCAGGTAGTCGGAGGCTGCCATTAAGTAGGTGCGCATAATGGCGAGCACCAGCGTCGCAATTACTGCAATGAGAAGCAGAATGGCGGTGAACAGCACGATATCGGGCGACGGTACAGTCAGCAGCACTGGAATCGCCACCACATACGCCAGCAGCATCGGCCAGAAGGCGTAGAACGCTGTGCAGATCTGCAGCCAAATCGCGCGGAAGGTATAGGGAATATACGCCAGCGAATGGCGCACCAGCACGTCCTCGCCGCGGAGGATGCGCTGTGCCGCGCCGATGGTGCCCAGCGACAGCGGAATGGTCATCAGCGTAAACAGCGTATTCAGCAGCGAATAAGTGATCCCCTTGCTCGACGACATGAAGGCGCTGTAAGCCGCCACAAAAGCATCCGGGTCGCTGAGAAGCAAGTCCGTATCCATCGGCGGTGTCAGCCCGCAACTCGCTTGGATGAAGAGAAAGACAAGCTGCGGCAGGCTCGCCACGAGGGCAATCAGCAGCATAATCGGCAGAACAGGCTTGATGGCAGACCAAGCGGTTTGGCGATATTCTTTCGAGGTACGCATAAGCATTTCTCCTTTTATATGGACTTTGGGGTGATGGATGCAGTGTCATCCGCCGAGGAAACGAGGTTGCCGACCCAATCATCCACAAAAGCGGCGCGCGCGGTGACCATGTACGCCCGCACGAACACCGGCAGCAGGAAGACGCAGACGACATAGGCGTTGTAGCCCACCAGCAAGAGCACCGCCGCGCAGACGAGAACAATCGGCAGCCACCACCCGGCGAACGACAATTCCAGCAGGAAGAGGTTCAACCGCCTGTCCTCCATGATGGTGCGGCTTGTTTCCATGAGGTCGGACACGCGCAGGGTCGGGTTCTTCGCCATCAGGTATTTCGCCGCCGCCATCGAATACAGCCGCGTGACCCCGAAAGCGATTGCCGCGAGCGAGGCGAGGTAGAACAGCTGGATAACGCCGTATGAAGGGGAGATGAGCATCAAGGCGAGGGCAATGGCAGAGACGACCAGCAGCGGCCAGAAAGCGTAGAAGTATATGCGGATTTCCAGCCAAATCGCGCGGGCAGCGTGGGGAACATACGTCAGCGAATGGCGCGCCTGCACATCTTCCCCGCGCAGAAGCCGCTGTGCCGCGCCAATCAGCCCCAGCGTCAGCGGTACGGACAGACAGTTGAACAGCACGGTCAAGAGCAGATTCGGCGCGAGCGTCTGCACGACGAACGCATCGTAGGCTGCCAGAAAGCGGCTTGGGTCGCTGAACCAAAACTGCATGTCTATCGGCGGAATCAGCCCGAAGAGCAATTGCAGGAAGAACTCGATGAGCTGCGGCAGAACCGCAGTGAGGGCAATCAGCAGCATGGCGCGCCAGTGTGGGCGGATGGCGTTCCACGCGATTCGGCGGTATTCCTTGGCAGTACGCATGGGTATCTCTCCTTTACACTTCTTTCGGTGCGGCGGCTTCTGGATCTTCCGGCGTATCAATATCATCCAGCGCGAGCAGCAGGGTCATGATGGCATACGCCAGTATCGGCATGGGCAGCAGCTCCGCAACGACGCGCCCGACCATCCCCGCGTACAGCACGAGCGCGGTCTGCGCCGCCAGACAGAGAATGTACCACAGCGCAATCGGCAGGATGGTCATCAGCAGGTCGAAACGCCAGACGTTCATGTCCTCGCGGGCGTGCTTGAAGGTGTCCCAGACGCCGCTGTCCGGGTCGAGGACGAAGCGGTAGCGGACGGCGTGGCAGCTGACGGCAATCAGCACCGTCCAGACAACCGCAACAATGCCGGCAATCACGCTGACGATTTGCAGAAGCCAGTAGGCGCGCCAGCTGAGGATGTTGGCCAGCAGAGAGGTGAGCAGGGTTGCGCCGATGATGGGAACCGACTCGTATACCGCCAGCAGCAGATGCAGTCCGATGGCGCGCGGTGCATAGCGCAGTCCGAGCGTGAAATCCTTTGCGGCGGGTTTTCTGTCCTTGATGGCGGCGAGGGCGACGCTGTACAGCATCGGAACGGTGACGGCTGCCACCAGCGCGCAGGGGATGATGATGTACCAGTATTGGGAAAACGAATGCCCTGCGGACGAAAAAAGATACGACAGCACGTCTTTGACGGTACGGTCAGGCTGCGGAAGACAGAAGATGTTCAGCAGCATGCTCGGAAGCTGACAGAGCAGGGTCAGCAGCAGCAAAATCGGGTGCTGACGGAGCATCTGACGGGCGACTTTGCGGTAATCTTTGCTGGCGTAGCGCATGGTGTGCATCTCCTTTCGTGGTGTCGGGTCGCGCCAATGGGCGCGACAATATGCAAGTGGTGGGTAGAGCGAGCTGGGGGGCGCGTCTGCGGACGCGCGAAGTTTGTGTACTGCGCTGAAAGCGCTTCGCTGTTCAGCGCGTGGGTGGCATACTTGACTTTTCTCACGCAGTTGATTACACGTCCGGCAGTTGGGGCGTTGCCCCAAGCCTCACAAGGGACGCTGTCCCTTGACCCTGCAAGGGGCATTGCCCCTTGACCCGTTTTGGGCTGCCCGGCTTGAGTGCGCTTCCTTAACTGGTTTATTCAGCGGCTTTAGGTGTTCCTGCGGCGCAAAGTCCTAAAATCGCATAGAACATCGGCGATGTCAAGCAAATACTGAACGTAAACATCCCCTGCGCCAAAAAACCAACCGCCATCATTGTCAGCGGCAGTGTCTCCCGCTTCCTGATTGCCCCCGCAATCGCCGCGGCGCACGTCAGCATCAGCAGCAGCGCCGCCGGAATCCCGCTATTCACCATCGTTTGCAGGAAAAAATTATGCGGATTATCGAAGTTTTGCAGAATGGTCTGCTCGGTTGCATCAAGATAATCGCGGAAAGCGGCGTAGAACGCATCCGGTGAAAGCCCGAACCACGGCGACTGCGCGGTCATTTCCAGCGTCATCCGCCAAACGCCGATTCTCTCCGAGCCGAATGCGTCCTGCGCGCGGCCGTTCAGCAATTCGTGCATCTCCCAGAGCGCACCGCCCTCCGGCATGGGGAGAAAGGCGACGAGTATCAGCGCCACAAGAAGCCCCGCGCACACGAGCGCCAGCAGTCTCTTTCGCGGCAGGGGGCGCGGCGAATGGCCCATCAGCAGCGGTGAGATGGCAACCAGTACAACGCCGAGGAGCGTGCAGACTGCGCTGACCTGCCCCGGCGCGAATTCGATATCCGCCGAGCCGTCAAGCCACGGCAGGACGAGCGCTTGGCGCAGCGCGAAGAGCAGCAGTGCCAAGCCCAGCGTCAGCAGCAGACGCGCCAAACATTCCGGCTGACGGAGCGCAAGGCAAATGAGCGCAAGAAGCGTCAGCGCCAGCACAATCAGCCCGCTCTGCACGTCCATCAGCAGCGTCAGCAGGATGGCACACAGCCCGCCCGGCAGATGCAGCCAATGATGTTTTTGCCCCAAGACGAAGCTGCCCAGCAGCCCCGGCATCAGCAGACAGACCCAAGCGCTGACAAGGTCGATATTGCCGATAGTGCCTTGAAATTCGTAGTTTGTGCGGATGCTCCTGCCCATCGGAAAGAGCGACAGGGGATTGAACCCCGCGTATTGCAGCAGCACGAGGACGAGATAGCCTGTTACAGCAGCGCTGCAAACCGTCAGCAGCGTGGGGATATTCACATCCATGTGGCGCAGACATAGGAAAATCAGCCCGTAGCACGCGATGGTCACGAAGCCCTCATACCGCCCCGAACCCCACAATACGGTCGGCACGCCCCAAGCATTCATTTCTCCTGCGTGACTGCCGAAGAAGCAGGACAATCCTGTCCAGAGCAGGAAGAGCAGCATCAGCATCAGCGGCAGTTTTCGGCGCTTTTCCCGGCGGAAGAGGGTCGGAATCGTCAGCAGGAGGGTCAGCATAGTGAAAATCAGCATTCCGTCCCACTTCGCGCGGGTGATGTTGCTGTAATCCTGCGTCGTCAGGCGGGTGAGGGCGTCCCAAAGCGGAACTTCGCCCGATACCAGCGCGTTCAGCGGCGTACTTTCGCCCAGCAGCCAGAACGGGAAGACGGCGACCCAGAGAATCGCCGCCAGCGTTCCGACGATGATATTCTTTGGCGGATGGAAGCAGTATTTCTTCATGCTTCACCTCCGGATTTTCATTTACCGCGGCATGGACAGCGCGGCGCGTCCCTTGCCGTGCAGCGTCAGCACGGGCGCAGTGTGCGGGATGTATGCGCTTTCGCCCTTGCGCAGGGTCAGCTGACCACCCGCAAAACGCACGGTCAAGTCGCCGTCGAGCGCCGTCAAAAGCCCGAACGCCGTCACGGCGGGCAGCACCGCTTCGCCCTGCACATTCACCAAGTCCAGCGTGAAGTATTTTTCATCCAGCACACGCGCAACGGGCTTATTGGGCGCGGAAATCGGGTCGAGGGAGAAGGTCAGGTCGGTCACGTCCAACGCCTTCTGCAGGTGCAGTTCGCGGCGGTTGCCATTCTTATCCACACGATCCCAGTCGTAGAAGCGGTAGGTGATGTCGGACGACTGCTGAATTTCGTAGAGCGTGATGCCCGCGCCGATGGCGTGGACGCAGCCCGCCGGAATGAAGCACACGTCGCCCGGATGCACCGTCACGCGGCGCAGGAGCGGCTCGACTGCCGCGCCCTGTTCGCACGCGGCGCGCAGGGTGTCAAGCGTTGTGCCGGGCTTGATGCCGTAGACGAGCTGACTGCCTTCCGGCGCATCCAGAATCAGCCATGCTTCGGTCTTGCCGAGTTTGCCGTTCTCCACGCGTGCGGCGTAATCGTCGTTCGGGTGTACCTGCACGGACAGCGGTTCGGCGGCATCAATCAGCTTCAGCAGCAGCGGGAAGGGCTTTTGGGCGTACTCGCCCGCGAATGCTTCGCCGTAAGCGGCAATCAGGTCAGGCAGCTTTATGCCCGCGTCGTCGGTCGATTCCAGCCCCGGAATGCACGAAACCTCCAGACTTTCGCCCGTCGGCACTTCGCGGATGTCTTTGCCGTACACCGTGCGCAGCTTCTCGCCGCCCCACGGGGTCAGCTTGCCGCCGCGGAACGCCGGGTGCATTTTCAGCGGCAGCAGCGGGCAGTCGTTCGTCAGACGCATTTCCAGTGCGGCGAACCGCAGGTCGGGCAGGGACGAATAACGGATATGCCCCGCGATGCGCATCCCGATTTTCTGGTAGAGAGCGAGAGCGGCACTGTTGTTCACCAGCGTGTCGCAGCGCAGCGCGGTGCAGCCCTGAGAACGCAGAATGGCGAGCATTTCACCCATCATGCCGCGCCCCAGCCCCTGCCGCTGCTTCTCCGGCGCGATGCACAGGCGGTGGAACGTGCCGGGTTTGCCGCCGAAGAGCCAGTTGACGGCGTCGTAAGCGGATTCAAAGGTCGAATCGAGGGTGACGGCGGCGACGACGGTGTTCCCTTCGCGCACGACGTAGAGCGTCCCGGCGTCGATACTCTTGTGAATCTGGTCAGCGTTGGGGTACGTTCCCCAGTTCCACTGGGCAATGCCCTTTTCGTGCATGGCACTGGTGACGCGCGCGTACAGGGCGCAGACGGAATCGAAATCGGACGTAAGACCACGGGTAAGCAGCATAATAGTGCTCCTCCTTAAAATGGGATAGTAGAATGAAATTGCTTTGACAAGAGATAACGGCTGAAAACCGCTTTTCCTTGCCCATACTATTCCTGCATTCGCCTGTGCCATCTGCTTGCGCCTTTTCCGCGCTGGCGTTCGGTCGTTCCATTTAGCGTAGCGCTGCTACGCTGCATTTCACTCCCGTTAGCCAGCGCGAAAAATTCGCGGCGCATCTTGGCACATTCTCATTTGGAATAGTATCGCTTGTCAAAAAATTATCGGTCGCTGGTGTACATGGCGAACAGATGCGCATACAGCCCGCCTTTTGCAATCAGATCCGTGTGGCTGCCCTGCTCTTCTACGCCTTTCTCCGTCAGCACCCAGATGCAGTCGGCACCCTTGATGGTCGTCAGGCGGTGCGCAATGGTGAACACGGTGCGCCCCTTCGCCAGCTTTTCGAGCGACTGCTGGACGATGTGCTCGCTCTCGTTGTCCAGCGCGGAGGTCGCTTCGTCCAGAATCAAAATCGGCGGATTCTTCAGGAACACACGCGCGATGGAAATGCGCTGCTTCTGTCCGCCGGAAAGCCGGACACCGCGCTCGCCAACGTAGGTGTCATAGCCGTGGGGCAGGGCGGAGATGAACTCGTGCGCGCCAGCCAGTTTTGCGGCTTCTTCGACTTCCGCGCGGGATGCGCCGGGCTTGCCGTATGCGATATTCTCCAACACCGACCCGGCGAACAGGTAGACCTCCTGCTGCACCATGCCGATGGCTTCGCGCAGGCTCTTCTGCGTCAGCGTGCGGATGTCCTGCCCGTCGATGCGGATGCAGCCGCCCGTTACGTCGTAGAAGCGCGGAATCAGGTTGCACAGCGTGGTTTTGCCTGCGCCGGACGGCCCGACCAAGGCAATCGACTGCCCCGGACGGACGGTCATGTTCAGGTTGTGGATGACCTCGGCGTCGTCGTCCTGATAGTGGAAGGAAACGTGGTCGAACGCGACTTCGCCCCGGACATCCGTCAGCACCTTCGCGTTCGGCGCGTCCACAATCTCCGCCGGGGCGTCCATGATTTCAAGAAAACGGTCGATGCCAGTCATGCCGCGCTGGAACTGCTCGGTGAATTCAACGATGCGGCGGATGGAATTCAGCAGCACGTTCGCATACAGCAGATACGCCATGAAGTCCGCCGCGCTGAGCCGCCCCGCCTTGATGAACAGTGCCCCGCCGACGACGATCACGATGTACATCAGCCCGTCAAAAATGCGGTTCGATGTACCGAACTGCGCCATCACGCGGTACGACTGCGCCTTGAGGTCCAGGAACTTCGCGTTGCCGTCGGCGAACTTCTTTTCCTCAATTTCCTCGTTCGCGAACGACTTCACCACGCGGATGCCCAGCAGCGAATCTTCCACCTGCGCGTTGATTTCACCCACCTGCTTGTTGCGCTCCTTGAAAATCCGCCGCATCTTGGTGTTGAAGTGCTTGGCGAAGTAGAGCATGAACGGCAGCACAGCGAACATCATCAGCGTCATGGGAATATTCATTGTGCAGAGGATGATGAAGGACACGAGAATCTTCACGCCCGCAATCAGGAATTCCTCTGGGCAGTGGTGCGCAAATTCGGTGATTTCAAACAGGTCGGACGTGATGCGCGCCATAATCTGCCCGACTTTCGTGTCCGAATAGTAGCCGAAGGACAGCTCCTGCAGGTGGTGGAAGATGTCGTGGCGCATGTCCGTTTCCAGCTGGCTGCCCATGATATGCCCGATGGACTGCATGTAGTAATTCGCCGCCGCGTCGATGACGCGCAGCAGCATGTAGACGCCGCCCATCATCAGCACGAACGGCACGGTCAGCGACGCGACGTCGTAGGTCGCGCGGGTCGTAATCGTGCGGACAATCAGCGGCAGCACCAGCTCGCAGACGGTCGTCAGCGCCGCGCAGCACAGGTCGAACGCCATGGTCTTGCGGTACTTGCGGAAGTAGGGGAGGAAGCGCCGGACAAGGACGCTGGTACTGAGGGTATTGCGGTTCTCCTGCTTGGCCATACAAAAAAACTCCTGTTCGTAGATTCAAATCCATTGTACCACGAACAGAAGCCTGTTTCAAGCATACGATTTTCATTTTGGGTACGGTCATCTTCCAACGGATGCTCTTGTTCAGGATGGATTTATGATAGCATAAATGCGGCGGAAGGGCAACCGATTATGGTTGAAAAATGACGCAGCTGGTGGTTTCGATGCGAAAAAAACAAGGGGAATTGCCCAATTTAGCGAAAAGCTATTGACGAGCACAGTGCATTGTTATATAATTATCATGATATGCAGACAAAAAATGTCCGCAGGAAAGAAGAAAAAGAACCATGAAGAACACGAAACGGGTTCTGGCGTTCCTCGTTGGCGCGGCGATGATGCTGCCGATGGCTTCGGCGGAAGGGAAGCTTGCGTCCGGCAACTATGAGGCGACCAGTCAGGGCTTCGGCGGCGCGGTGACAGTGAAGGTCACGGTCACGGATGGCAAAGTCACAGCGGCTACCATCACCGGCGACAAGGAGACCGAGACGATTGGCGGCGCCGCCATCAAGACGCTGACCGAAAAGCTGATTGGTGTGTCCTCTGCCGATGAGGTGGACGCGGTGGCGAGCGCGACGGTGACGTCGAATGCGGTCAAGACGGCGCTGGCGGACTGCCTCCGTCAGGCGGCAGGCGAAGAGAAGACGGAAACTGCCCTGGTGGATGGCGTGTATACCGGCGAGGGACGCGGTTTCAACCTGACGCAGAAGGTGCAGGTGACGGTCGAAATCAAGGACGGCAAAATCGTGTCCGTGACCGTGGGCGACAATGGCGAAACGATGGGCATGATCGCCGCGGTGGAGGAGAAGTGGATTCCACGCGTGGTGGAGAATCAGAGCCTTGCGGTAGACGCTATCTGCGGCGCGACGGCGAGCTCCAATGGCGTCTGCGCGGCGGTCGTCAATGCGCTGGAGAGCGCGGGCATGGATGTGTCTGGAATGTACAAGGCGATTCCGAAAGTCAACGCGGCAGAAGAATATAATGTTGATATCGTGGTCGTCGGCATGGGTTCGTGCGGCACGACGGCGGCGCTGGCAGCGGCGGAATCCGGCGCGAACGTGCTGGCCATTGACAAGGCTGGCAAGTGGGGCGGCACGGGTGTAACGACTTCCGGCCCTGCGAACGTCAACGCGCCCAGTCAGGTCGCGAGCGAAATTGTGGATTGGAAAGACCCGATTAATGGCGTTCACACCAAGGCGGCTGGCGAGCAGCTGGTGGATGCGGATGCTCTCTATGCGACGTGGACGGACTACACGACGGTGGACGGCGCGCAGGGCGCGAAGCCGGAGCTGATTGCCAAGGTCATCTATGAAAGCGGCGAGACCTGCGACTGGCTGCAAAGCTATGGCTTCGAGTTCACCCCGGCGGTCGGCTTCGTCGGCGGCAAGTGGGCGATTTTCTCCTCTTATGTCGGTCAGAAGCAGCTGACGGAGAGCTTCTTCGCCAAGGCGTATGACCGCTACACCGAGATGGGCGGTCAGTACCTGCTGGAAACGGAAGCAACCGAGCTGATTATGCAGGACGGCAAGGCAGTCGGCGTGCGCGCGATCAAGGCGGACGGCACGAGCGTGACCATCAACGCCAAGGCGGTCATCCTCTGCACGGGCGGCTTCGCTGGCAGCGACGAAATGCAGGAGAAGTACATCGGTCAGGCGTACAAGCTCTTCGGCATGTCCACCAACGACGGCAAGATGATTGAGTCTGCCATCGAAAACGGTGCGGAGACCCGCGCCATCGGCATGTACCCGATGTCTCACTTCGTTGCGCCGACGGTCATCACCACGCAGTTCTCTGCCGAGGACAACGACATTCCCTATGGGCTGGTCTGCACGGCGGAGGGAATGGCGGTCAACATGAAGGGCGAGCGCTTCATCAACGAATCGTCCATCGCCATGAACGCTTTCTATCAGGGAAATCACTTCTACTATGTGTACAGCAAGGAGCAGATTGACATCCTGCGTGCGCAGGGCTTGAGCGCGAAGGCGTCTGGCCGTTATCTGACGCAGGGCGGCATCAAAGCGGACGTTCCGCTGACGAACATCGACACCGTGATTGACGCAGGCATCGAAGCGGGCTTCATCTACAAGGCATCTTCCTTGGACGAGCTGGCGGCGCAGATTGGCGGAGACTTCTCTGCTGATGCGCTGAAAGCGTCTGTCGCGGGCTACAACCCGGAGAACGACGCATTCGGCAAGGATGCGAGCAAGTTCGAGCGTCTGGGCACGGTCGCGGCGGATTCGGAATACTACGTCGCCTTCACCGGCGCGCCGTACATTTACAGCACCTGCGGCGGTCTGGACGTGAACGAGAACCTGCAAGTTCTGGACACGAATGGCAACGTGATTCCGGGTCTGTTCGCCTGCGGCACGGACAGCATGGGCGTTCTGTTCAACGAGGACAAGGCGTATACCAACTATGGCGGCTGCGCGCAGTCCTACTGCTTCGTCTCCGGTCGTGACGCTGGCGCTTATGCGGCGGCGCATCTGGAAGACTAATCACATATGCAATGCAGGGCGTTCTCGAAAGGGGACGTCCTGTTTTGTTGCGCTCTTATCGCGCCCGCAGGCGCGATACCCCCTGTAACATGAAAAATCAAGAAACATGGGAGTGCAATGCGAAGGAGTCCAGAGGGCGACCGCAAAGCCCTCTGGTCGCCTCCGCAGAGGCGAAATCTCCCTGCAACAAAAAAGACCAGCACCGAGAAACGACTTCTCCCGATGCTGGTCGGTCGCGCCTATCTGGCGCGACAATGTGCAAGTGGCTGATAAAGCGGCTTGGGGGGCGCTCCTGCGGGAGCGCAAAGTTACTGGCAGGGACGCTTCGCTGCCTGCGCCTTTGTTGACTTTTTCCTTTGAATTGGTCGCCCGCGGAACAGTTGGGGCGTTGCCCCAAACCCCACAAGGGACGCTGTCCCTTGACCCTGCAAGGGGCATTGCCCCTTGACCCGTTTTGGGCAGCCCGGCTTGAGCGCGTTACCCCCAATTAGCTTTTTCCGAAAGTTTTTATCCTTAGCCCAGCGTTACCGTGACCTGATGCGTCTTGCCATCCGCAAATACCGGCAGGACATTGCCCTCAATTGCCTGTCCATCCACCGTCACCTGCTTCACGCCGCGGCACACATGCGACGGATTCTCAATCGCGATCGCATACGTCGCCCCGCGGAAACGGCGGCTCACCTGATAGCCGTCCCAAGTGTGCGGAATGCACGGGTCAACCTTCAAGCCTTCCCAGTCCGGCTTGATGCCCAGAATGTAGTTGCTGATGACGTAGAAGTTCCATGCCGCTGTGCCGGTCAGCCAGCTGTTCTTTGCCTGACCGAAGTTCTTTGCGTCCTTGCCGGCGATCATCTGGCTGTACACATACGGCTCCATCTTGTGCAGGTCGCTGATTTCCTCGCGGTAGGCGGGGGCAATGCGGCTGTACAGGTCGAAGGCGCGGTCGCCGTGGCCGACAACGGTTTCCGCGGCGATAATCCACGGGTTGTTGTGGCAGAAGATGCCCGCGTTTTCCTTGTATCCCGGCGGATAAGAGGAAACTTCGCCCAGTTCGAGGTGGTACTCCTTGTAGGCGGGCTGGAGCAGCACGATGCCGTGCTTGGTTTCCAGATACTTGTGGACGGATTCGAGCGCCTTTTCCGCCTTGCCGTCCTTCACGCCGACACCGCCCATGATGCAGTAGCCTTGGCTTTCGATGTAAATCTTGCCGTCCTCGCATTCCTTCGAGCCGATTTTGTGGCCGAAGGCGTCGTACGCGCGGACGAACCACTCGCCGTCCCAGCCGTCGCGCAGGATGGCTTCGTTCATCGCGTCGATTTCCTTCTGGCAGGCGTCCGCCTTGTCGTCAAGCCCGCGGCGGCGCAGAATCGCGACCAGATCCGGCCCAATGGCGACGAACATGCCCGCAATCAGCACGGATTCCGCCACGCGCTCATCCGGCGCGTTCGGGTTGGAGAAGGTCTGGAAGGATTCGCTCGGTTCGTCGGAGAAGCAGTTCAGGTTCAGGCAGTCGTTCCAGTCGGCGCGGCCAATCAGCGGCAGACCGTGCGGTCCCTTGTTGTTGACGACGTGGTAGAAGCTCGCTTCGAGGTGCTCCAGAAGCGTTCCGCAGTCGTCGGGATTGCAGTCGTAGGGCGTTGCGGCATCGAGAATGCCAAAGTCGCCCGTCTCCTTGATGTACGCCGCCGTACCGGCAATCAGCCACAGCGGGTCGTCATTGAAGCCGCCGCCGATGTCGTTGTTGCCCTTCTTGGTCAGGGGCTGATACTGGTGATAGCAGCCGCCGTCGCGGAACTGCGTCGCGGCAATGTCGAGGATGCGTTCGCGGGCGCGTTCGGGAATTTGATGCACGAAGCCGAGCAAGTCCTGCGAAGAATCGCGGAAGCCCATGCCGCGCCCGATGCCGCTCTCGAACATGGAGGTCGAACGGCTCATGTTGAACGTGACCATGCACTGATAGGGATTCCAGATATTGACCATGCGGCCCAGCTTCTCGTCGGGGGTGGTCAGCACATAGGCGGACAGCAGGTTGTCCCAGTGCTTCTTCAGCGCGTTAAACGCATCGGCAATCTGCTCGTCGGTCGTCAGCTTTTCCAGCAGCGCCTTCGCAGGGGCTTTGTTGATGACGCTGGGCGCGACGAACTTTTCCGCCTGCGGCACTTCGACGTAGCCCAGCACGAAGTTGAAGCGGCGTTCTTCGCCGGGGGCAAGGGACACCTTCACCTGATGCGCCGCCATCGGCTGCCAGCCGGACGCGATGGAGTTGCCCATCTTGCCGGTGAAAACTGCCTGCGGGTTTTCAAAGCCGTTGTACAGACCGAGGAACGTCTCCATGTCGGTGTCGAAGCCGTCCACGGGGGTGTTCACGGCGTAGAACGCATAGTGATTGCGGCGTTCGCGGTATTCAGTCTTGTGGTAGATGACGCTGCCTTCCACTTCGACCTCGCCGGTGGAGAAGTTGCGCTGGAAGTTCGTCATGTCGTCCTGCGCGTTCCAGAGGCAGAACTCGACGAACGACGTCAGGATGACATCCTTGGGCGCGTCGGAATCATTGCGCAGCGTCACCTGATGCACTTCGGCGTTCACGCCCATCGGCACAAAAGAGAGCTGGCTGGCGGTCAGACCGTTCTTCTGACCGGTGATGATGGTGTAGCCCATGCCGTGGCGGCAGGAATAGCTGTCCAGCTCCGTTTTGACGGGCTTCCAGCCGGGATTCCAGACCGTGTCGCCATCCTTGATGTAGAAGTAGCGGCCGCCGTTGTCCACGGGCATGTTATTGTAGCGGTAGCGGGTGACGCGGCGCAGTCGGGCATCGCGGTAGAAGCAATAGCCGCCGGCGGTATTGCTGATGATGCCGAAGAACTGTTCGCAGCCGAGATAGTTAATCCACGGGTAAGGCGTCCGCGGCGTGTCGATGACGTACTCGCGGGCTTTGTCGTCAAAGTGACCGTATTTCATGCACCTAATCCTCCAGAGCAGCGGACGTAGCCGCAGTGATTGTTGCAATCTTATTGTATCACAGCTTTTGCGTTTACGCAAACGTTTTCGTGAATCTTTCGCAAATTTTTTTGTGGGAAATGGCGCTGAAGTGATGCAAAGAGGACAAAACAAACGGTTGTGCAGCGGCGAATCAGCGGTTGACAAAGCGATAGAAAGCGTGCTACAATTCCCAGAAGGAGAAAGCGAAAAGGAAGGAACACACATGGATCGTATTTATCTGGATAATGCGGCGACGACCGCCGTTTCGCAGCCCGTGATGGAGGCAATGCTTCCTTATTATATGCAGGTGTACGGCAACCCGTCCTCCATTCATTCTACGGGGCGCGACGCGAAAAAAGCGGTCGAGCGCGCGCGGCGGCAGGTCGCGGCGGCATTGGGGTGCAGCGCGCAGGAAATCTATTTCACCGCGGGCGGGTCGGAGAGCGACAACTGGGCGCTCAAGGGCGCGGCGTTTGCGCATCAGGAGAAGGGCAAGCATATCATCACCACGCAGATTGAGCATCACGCCATCCTGCATACCTGCCAGTGGATGGAAGCGCAGGGTTGGCAGGTGACGTATCTCCCGGTGGATGCGGACGGCTTCGTGACCGCTCAGCAGGTGGAGAACGCCCTGCGCCCGGACACCGTGCTGGTTAGCGTGATGGCGGCGAACAACGAAATCGGCACGCTCGAACCCGTCGCGGAGATTGGCGCACTCTGCCACGAACGCGGCGTACTCTTCCACACGGACGCGGTGCAGGCGGTTGGCGCGATTCCGCTGGATGTCGAGGCGCTCCACGCGGACATGCTCTCCCTCTCGGCACACAAGTTCCACGGGCCGAAGGGCATCGGCGCGCTGTACATCCGCAAGGGCGTGAAAATCGACCCGCTGATTCACGGCGGCGCGCAGGAACGCGGGCATCGCGCAGGCACGGAGAATCTGCCCGGCATCGTCGGCTTGGGCAAGGCGATTGAACTGGCGGAAGAGGGCTTGGCGGAGAACGCGGCGCGGATGACATTCCTGCGCAATCGGCTCATCAGCGGCTTGACGGCGGAGATTCCCAACATGCGCATCAACGGCACGATGGACAAGCGCTTGCCGAACAACGTGAACGTGTCTTTTGCGGGGATTGAGGGCGAAGCGGTGCTGCTCCGGCTGGATTTGGAGGGCATCGCGGCGTCGAGCGGCTCTGCGTGTACGGCGGGCAGCCTTGACCCCAGCCATGTGCTGACGGCGATTGGCTTGACGCGCGACGAAGCGAAAGGTTCGCTGCGGCTGACCCTCGGCACGGACACCACGCAGGCGGATATTGACGAGGTGGTAAAGAAACTGCCGGGGATTGTGGCGAGTTTGAGGGAGATGACCAGCTGGTGCGGGAGAGGGTAAGGGAAGGAAAAACCGCATGATAATACTATTTCTAAATTCACCTGCGCCATCTTCTCGCGCCTTTTCCATTCTGGTGTCCGGTCGTTCCACTTAGCGTAGCGCTGCTATGCTGCGTTTCACGCTCGTTAGCCAGAATGAAGAATTCGCTTCGTATCTTGGCGCATTCTTATTTGGAAATAGTATAAGGCAGCAAAAAAGCGCGGAAGGCTGATGTGGCTTTCCGCGCTTTTCTCGACAAGAATACGCTATTCCGGCAGGCATGAGGCAGATTCGCGTCCGCAGACGCGACGAGAATGCTTTTTCAAAGGGAAATTCTCCCTTACACCACCTTCACCATTTCCTCCTCGCCGTCCTCATCCACATTCCCCGTGTGCTGGAATCCCAGCGATTCGTACAGCCGCATCGCCGGAATATTCGCCTGATGGCACGTCAGCACAACGCGCCCGGAATCCCCGAACGGCTTCGCCGCGATATAGTCCAGCACCGCCTTCATCGCCGCTGTGCCGTAGCCTTTGCCCTGCTCGGCGGCGTCAATCATCATGTGCCAAATGTCGTATTCCGGCACGTCGTAGTCGTAAATCACCATGACGTATCCCACCATCCGCGCGTCAGCGTAAATGCCGAACGGCTGGCACTGATTGCGGTAGACATACGCCTGCGCAAGGCTGCGAATCGGGTGGGAGACGTACTGCGTCTGGTTGTCGCGGAGCTGCAAATGGAATGCATCCAGAAAGTTGCTTTCGTCAATGGGCTTGAGCGTGATGTTCATAGGGTCAGTCCTTTCCTAATTAATACTATTTCCAAATTCACCTGCGCCATCTGCTCGCG
>UMCF01093233.1_pt1 | contig 25209 bp, 24 predicted proteins | sample 1964131 | NCBI WGS metagenome assembly UMCF01 (sample SAMEA4835958, study PRJEB28245) | human gut metagenome | biome: gut microbiome; material: fecal sample | place: Denmark | collected 2008
GGCCTATCAGCGTACTGAGGAATGGCTCCGGGCTACTGATAACCTCCTGGATGTTGTCATGTCCTTGAATGACATTTGCCATTTTTCCGTCGCGGTCAGGAACCATGATGGCAACCAATGCTCCTCCGTAGTTTGTAATGGCTACTTCACAACCCTTATTGTTTCTCAGGATAAACAAATCTGTTTGTTTGCCCTGAACTTCTGCTTGAAAATCTTCTCTTTTAAGACCACTAATATTTTTTAAACTCATCAGACTAATGATTTAAAGTTAAATTATCGTTATGCAAAATAAGAAAAAAACTTTCTTATTGCAAAAGATTTCGGGGAAAAAGATGATGCAGAAATGAGAAGATTTGCAGATTATGCTTGTTCGGGGTGATAAAAGGCTAAAAAGTCGGCAACAACGAACGTGCTGCCTCCTACGAAAATCAAATCCTTTTCCGTAGAAGATTGCCGTGCCGCCTGAAAGGCAGACCGTACGTCGGGCCAGGAAGTTCCCCTTAATCCGGCTTCTTGGGCGAGTGTTTGGAGTGTGTGTTCGTTAAGTGCCCGTTTGACGCTTGCTTTTGTGAAATAATAGATGGCACATTTGGGAAGTTGTTGTAGGACGGAATGAATATCTTTGTCATTCACCATACCTATTATAATGTGGAGTTTATCGGCTTGGACGCATTCCAGTTGTTCGGCGATATAACTTATCCCCCCTGTATTATGTCCAGTGTCACAGATTACAGTGGGGCGCGTTCCGAGTTGCTGCCAACGACCTCGTAAACCGGTAAGTTTGCAGACGTGTCCGAAGCCGAGTTCAATGTGCTCTTGCGCAATAATATAACCGGCTTTTCGTAGTTCGTCAATAGCTGCAAGTATGGTTGCCGTGTTCTTTTCTTGGCAGAGTCCTCCCAGTTCGCCTATAAAACTTCCGTAATGAAGAGTCTCGTAAACACGTGTATTGCCTTCCGGACGGGAGGAGATGATTTCATGCTCTTCTTCTGCAAATCTTATTGGTGCATTCATCTCCAATGATTTATCCTTGAAAACCTTTTTCGTTTCCTCGGTAGTCTCTCCGATGACCACTGGAACTCCGGGCTTGATGATTCCTGCTTTCTCCCCGGCAATTTTCGCAAGGGTGTTTCCCAAAAATTGTACATGGTCAAAGCTGATATTGGTAATGACGGACAAATCCGGAGTTATGATGTTGGTACAATCCAAGCGTCCTCCCATGCCCACTTCGATAACGGCGACATCCACTTCGGCTTTTGCAAAATATTTAAAAGCCAAAGCCGTTGTCAATTCAAAGAAAGAAGGGTGCAGAGGTTCGAAGAAAGAGCGTTCGTCTTCGACAAAAGAAACCACTTCGCATTCCGGTATCATTTGTCCGTTTACCCGTATGCGCTCTCTGAAATCGGTCAGGTGAGGTGACGTATAAAGCCCCACTTTGTAACCTGCGGCTTGGAGTATGGTTGCCAATGTATGGCTGCACGACCCCTTGCCGTTAGTGCCCCCCACGTGGATGGTTTTGAATTTACGGTGGGGATGACCAAAATGCTCATCTAGCAACAAGGTGTTGCTTAGACCTTCTTTGTAAGCAGTTCCTCCTACATTTTGGAACATGGGTACACTGTTAAACAAATATGTTGTGGCTTCTTTATACGTCATCTCCTTATTTTATAGCTTTTATTCAAAATAGCTTTTGAACTTTCTGAATATCTTTTCTTTAATGGATGGATTCGGAGCGAAGTTATCACTCTTCTTCATCTCTTCCAACGTCTTCTTTTCGTCTTTGCTCAAAGCTTCCGGAATATACACACTGATATTTACGATAAGGTCTCCTGTGCCGTATCCGTAACCTTGTACGGCAGGCAACCCCTTGCCTCTCAAGCGTACCACCTTGCCCGGTTGTGTGCCCGGTTCTATTTTGATTTTTACCTTTCCGTCGATGGTAGGGATTTCCGCATCGCCGCCCAATGCCGCAGTGGGGACATCCAAAAGCAAATTGTATATCAGATTATTGTCTTCCCGCAAGAGTTCCTTGTGCGGCTCTTCTTCGATATAGACCTGAATGTCTCCCGGGACTCCGTTACGTCGGGCTGCATGGCCTTTTCCCGTGACGGTGACGACCATGCCGTCTCCTACGCCTGCGGGAATTTTCACTTCAATGACTTCTTCACCGTTGACGACACCTTCCCCTCCACATTCTTTGCACTTATTCTTTATAATAGTTCCTTCTCCTCCACATGTGGGGCAAACAGCTTGTGTTTGCATCATGCCGAAAATGCTTTGTTGGGTTTTCACGACAAAGCCGTTACCATGGCATGTCGGGCATGTCTCGGTCGCGCCGCTACCCTCGGCTCCGCTTCCGTGGCAATGAGGGCAGGCCACTTTCTTTTTGACCTTGAATTTTTTGGTTACTCCTGTGGATATTTCCTGGAGCGTCATTCTTACTTTGAGGCGAAGATCCCCTCCTCTGTATTGGGGTTTCCGGGTTCTGCCGCCTCCACCGAAGCCACCAAATCCGCCATGGCCTCCGAATATGTCACCAAACATAGAGAAGATATCATCCATGTTCATACCCCCGCCGCCAAATCCGCCGGCACCATTTACGCCTTCTGGCCCGAACTGGTCGTAACGGGCACGTTTTTGCGGGTCGCGGAGCACGTCGTATGCTTCTGCAGCCTCTTTAAATTTAGCTTCGGCTTCCTTATCATCCGGATTACGATCGGGATGATATTTGATAGCCATTTTCTTATAAGCCCTTTTTATCTCGTCGTCCGAGGCGTTTTTTGAAACGCCTAGCACTTCATAATAGTCACGTTTCGCCATATTTTATTGAGGTTTAAAGTCCTACGGCCACTTGAGAGTGGCGAATCACCTTTTCATTTAAAGTATAGCCTGTTTTGACACAGTCGATGATTTTACCTTTCATTTCATCCGAAGGAGCCGGTACTTGGGCGATAGCCTCATGCAAATCCGTGTTGAAATCGGCATTTTCGGTCTCTATTTTCTTGACCCCTTGTTCGCCTAAGACTTTTACGAATTTTTGGAATATCAGGTCAACCCCTTCTTTTACGGCAGCCACGTCTTCCATCTTGTCCATATTCTTCAATGCACGTTCCATGTCGTCCAATACAGGCAGTATGGCCGTAATTGTTTTTTCCGCCCCGTTTAAAATCAATTCAGCTTTTTCTTTGATGGTACGTTTGCGGTAATTGTCAAATTCGGCAACCTGACGCAGGTATTTGTCTTGCAGTTCTGCCACTTTGGTTTCTGCAGCAGCCAATTTGTCTTCCACAGACATTTCCTTTGCAGGTTGTTCTTCAGTTTTGTCGCCTTCGTCTTGTTGTGTGGTTGCTACATTATCCAAAGTTTCCTCTTGTTGGGCTTTCAGCTCTTCTTCGTTCATATCTTTATTTTTTTCCATGATGCAATATTTTAAAAGGGTATTTAGTCGCTAAATACCCTACAAATAGTTTGCCATTCGGCTTTTGTTTCTCAAAAATATTTTTAATCCCCGTACATTCTTGTTTTAAGCTCCTTGATGTGGTCGCTGGCAATGTACTCGTCGTATTCCATCATCTTGTCGATAATGCCGTTGGGGGTGAGCTCGATGATGCGGTTGGCTACGGTTTCGATGAACTCGTGGTCATGGCTGGAGAACAAGATGTTGCCTTTGAACAGTTTCAGGTTGTTGTTGAAAGCCTGGATGCTCTCCAAATCCAGATGGTTTGTCGGAGTGTCCAAAACGAGGCAGTTGGCGTTTTTCAGCTGCATGCGGGCTATCATGCAGCGCATCTTCTCTCCTCCTGAAAGCACGTTGACTTTCTTCAGGACCTCCTCTCCCGAGAACAGCATTCTTCCGAGGAAGCTCTTGAAATAAACTTCGTTGCCTTCACCGAACTGGCTCAGCCAATCCACAAGGTTCAAGTCGCTTTCGAAGAAGCGGGTGTTGTCGAGAGGCAAATATGCCGTAGTGATGGTTACTCCCCACTTGTAGTCGCCTCCTTGTGCTTTACGGTTACCGTTGATGATTTCAAAAAAAGCTGTCATGGCACGAGGGTCACGGCTCAGAAAGACAATTTTATCTCCTTTCTCTACGGTAAAGTTCACGTCGTTGAAAAGCACGGTTCCGTCATCCGTCGTGGCGCGTAACCCTTTCACCTCAAGGATTTGGTTGCCTGGCTCGCGTTCCATCTGGAAAATGATGCCCGGGTATTTGCGGGTAGAGGGGCGGATTTCCTCTACATTTAGTTTTTCCAACATCTTTTTCCGACTGGTGGTCTGCTTGCTTTTAGCTACGTTGGCTGAAAAACGCCGGATGAATTCTTCCAATTCCCGTTTCTTTTCTTCGGCCTTGGCTTTTTGGTTTTGAGCTTGCCGCAGAGCTAACTGACTGGATTCGTACCAGAAACTATAATTGCCTGCAAACATCGTTACTTTGCCGAAATCAATATCTACTGTATGTGTACAAACTGCATCCAGAAAATGGCGGTCGTGGCTTACAACCAATACCGTATGTTCGAAATCGGAAAGATAGGATTCAAGCCATTGCACCGTGTCGAGGTCGAGGTCGTTGGTCGGCTCGTCCAACAGCAGGTTGTCCGGTTCGCCGAAGAGGGCTTTTGCCAACATGACACGTACCTTTTCCTTACCGCTCAGTTCGCCCATCAGTGCGTAATGCTTGTCTTCTTTGATACCCAGTCCGCTCAACAAGGCCGCAGCATCGCTTTCAGCATTGTATCCGCCCATTTCCGCGAACTTTTCTTCCAGTTCGGCCACTTTGATGCCGTCTTCGTCCGAAAAATCAGCTTTGGAATAAAGCGCATCGCGTTGTTGCATGATGTCCCACAATATGGTGTGTCCCATCAGCACGGTGTTCAGTACGGTACATTCGTCATATTGGAAGTGGTCCTGGCTAAGTACGGAGAGCCTTTCGCCCGGTCCTAGTTCCACGCTGCCTTTTGTCGGTTCCAATTCTCCGGAGATGGCTTTCAGCAACGTGGACTTTCCGGCTCCGTTAGCCCCGATGACCCCGTAAATGTTTCCATTGGTGAACTTCATGTTTACATCCTTGTACAGGACTCTTTTCCCGAACTGGATGGCAAGATTCGATACGCTAATCATATTCTATATACCTTATTATATATGTCTTGGTTTGTAATACGGCGCAAAGGTACGAAAAATATTTTATTCGTTCATGGTTTCTCCCGTAAACTGCAACGGGAGCAGGGCTTTGATGGAGTCGACCACGTAAGTGCCCTCTTCTCCGAACAGCAGGATGCGTATGGGGCGACCGTACCGTTCTTCCACTCCAAGGATGACTTGCCGGCAAGCTCCGCAAGGAGGGATGGGGGATTTCAGGAAAGTCCCGTGGGCGTATGCCGCAATGGCCAGTTCTTCCACGCTTTTCTCCGGGTAGCGTGCGTTGGCGTAGAATAGTGCGGTACGTTCCGCGCACAGGCTTGACGGGAAGGCGGCGTTTTCTTGGTTGCTTCCTGTGACTATGGTGCCATCGGACAACCGGGCCGCAGCTCCTACACAGAATTTTGAAAAAGGTGCATAGCTGGTTTGTGTGGCATCTTTGGCTTTGTCTATTAACTCTCGGTCCGCATCCGTTAGTTCCTCGTAGTCGTATATTCGGACTTTGCTGATGATTTCTTTTTCTTTCATGGGACTTTCCTCTTTTGGTTAGTAACATACAAATATAAGCTTTTTATATGGAAAGAGGTGGTTAAAGCGAAAAAAAGAGGATGTGCCTTTTACACATCCTCTTAGATAACGTTATTTGATAATGAGTTTTTCTGTCTGTTTCTTGTCCGGACTTGGAGTGATATGGACGAAATACATGCCTTTTTCCATAGGGGCATTGAAATAAGAGCCGGATGTCAGGTTCGGGATATGTCGGATGAGTTGCCCGTTACTGTTGAATATTTCCAGATGGATTTTAGAGGTATTCGTGGAATAAATATTCAAGGCCGCCCCTGGTTCGCATACGTTTTGGGATAGTCTCCATGCCTTTACGTCCTGTCCTTCTGTGGAAATGCTTTCTACAGAAGTAACTTTTTCGTATAATTTTGTAATCTCATCAGGATTCAGAGCGATGTCAAAGATATAAAAATCGTCTATTTGGCCGCAAAAGTCAGCGTTGTCGGCTGCGACAGAAGAATCCCACCATTGCGTACGTCCTATGTAATTGCGTAAATCGGATGCGACGGTGGCCACTTCATAGGGTTCACGGATGATGTTGGTCCCGTTACCGACAATTTCACCGTTCCAATAAATCCGGGTCGTTCGTGTTCCTGCATCGTAAGTAAAGGCTACGCATGCTTCTGTTTCCGTTTGTAATTGCTTGTTTGCGTTAACCATTGCAGTGGTTCCGTTATTGTATTTGACTCCGGCAGAAAGTTTGTTGGCGCGTCCGAATATACTGTTACCTGAATCCGAACCAAAATCGTAGAAACGTGGTTGGCTACTCAGGTTCTTCGGAATGGCACGCAAGAAGAATGTGTAGCTACGCATATTTCCTAATATGTTTGACGGTACTATCAGGTAACCGTTGGAAGAGAATCCCTTTGGAGTGTTGCGGGTCAAGTCCAACGTTCCGTTGATGACGGCGGATCCTTTTATTTCTGCGTCGTGTAAACGCCCGCTTTGGTCTTTTAGGAACTTCGTGCCGTCTTCCTCGTATACGGCCTGTGGGGCAAATGTGTAATGCAGGATGAGGTTTTCAAGGATGTCGCGCGGATAAACCGTGAGGTTGAATTCCTTGTTTAAGTTTCCGATTCTGGCTGTCAGGGTCACTTCTGTGGGTTCGGACGGTAGTGTCACGATTCCGGTGGATGACAATAGCTCCTCGTTACTCGAAGTCCATTGGATGCTTTGTCCCTCCAATGTTTGGGTGGCCAGTGGTATATCGGTGTGGACTTTTTGGGAGACTGTAAGTTGGTTTAGTGCTTCCTCGGCTTGTGCTTCATCCGAAAGGGTATACTGGCGACTGTTGGCGGACAGTAATTTTATTTCGTCCGAGTTGAGGGCACGGGAGTAATAATGGTAGTCTTCCACCCAACCTTCAAATCCTCCAATGAGCATTTCCTCTGCGGGAATGATGTTAGTTTCTACCTGTTGGTCTAACAGGCCGTTGATGAACGAGGTGATGATACCGTCGGAATAAGTGAGCGTCAGATTGAAGAAACCTAATTTTGACGGGGTGTACCAAACTCCGTTTGTGCTTCTGCCTTGTTCCCTCCATACGTCCGATGTGGCTAACTTGTTTGTGCTGTCGAACCTTTCTGTCCCTATGCGTAAGTAAGGTTTCATGGTAAGGCTGTCCAATCCGTATCTCAGGTTTCCAAAAGCCACGATGTCTCCGTAATACTGGTATTGTGAGATTTGGAGGGAGAGCGACAGGGTGAAATCCCGAGTAGGTATGGGGATGTTGGCGTATTCTCCTTTATGGGTAAGCAAGACACCGGACTTTACGATTGCCGTGCTTTGCCCGTTATAGGTGTTCCCGTCTGCCACCTCATCGAATGTCTCATAGGTGACAAGACCATCTGACAAATCCGTTTGGGCATATTCCCATTTGAAGTCGCAGTGGATGGCCGTGGCATATCCTTCTGGTTGGGAGGCACTGACAATCCAGTCGTAGTAGTTGCCGTGCATCCAAGCCAGTTGCAAAGGTGATTTCTCCGAACCCGGTATGAAGTAGGGGCGAACGTTGTTATAGCCCGAGTTGGATGTTACCTGTTCTTTGGATATGCTTCCGTCCTTGCTGATTTCCATTTTGACTATTTCATATTTACGTCCGTTCATGCCATCGATGGGTAGGGAGGCATAAATTTCATGCGGATTTTCGGGATTCATGGTCATTCCCGCGCTGTAGCACAATTCCAGATTGGGGGTCTGGTGGAATTTTCCGCCGCCATTGGCGAGTAATGTCTTGGCCCACTTCGTTCCGTTCCATTTGGCATGATAATAATCGTGTGAGGATTTGTCGTTACTGATTTGTGTCAGGAGGATGGCGGGCATTCCATTCTCCGTTTCTGAAATTTGCCACAGCCAATCTCGTTTGTCAGTAGGGTAATCTACAAGTGTGGACGAGTATTTTTCTATGTATTGCTTTGTCTTGTCCACATGGAAAGGGCCGTCTTGGATGGTCGATAGTACGTTGCCTGCCGCGTCTTCGAGTTGCAGCGTGTGGATGTTGATGGTGTTGAAATAGACAAAGTTTGGATACTCGTTATCCGGATGTCCTGTGGTGTAAGCCAACATGATTCTATCCTTGCCATTTGAATGGTATTTGGCATAGGGGCGTGCTCCCGTGGACTGGACAATCTGGTAGGGTCCCCAGTCTGTCTTTACATTGTCATTCTTGTCCGGAAGTGACAGGCGTGCTATAGTGGGATGCCAGTTAATGCCTCGCCAGCACAAATAGAAATGCTCCGGGTCTTCGCTGAGGAAGAACGGGGAGGGGTAAGTCGTGTTGGCTTCTGTCGCTATGGTTTTTTCCTCTCCCAACGTAGCCAGGTCGCCTTTCTTTTGTGACACGCGGTAATAGAAGCACGGTTCGTCCGTATGCCGCGAGTAGAACACCATGATTCTTTCGTCCGGAAGGACAAGGAATGTGGGGTTGTCATGGTCGTCCGGTTGGAAGCAGGAACGGATGAGTATTTCTTTGCGTTCATTCCGGATGAAGTCGTATTGCATGGCTTTGATGTTTCCATGTACGTCGATGTATCCTACGTAAGTGGCGTTGATGCTGCCGTCAGCGTTTTCATAGTGCAAAGCCCGTGGGTCGGCAAACCAACACCATGCCCCTTCCGGTGTAATCTCATCTCCTTCGTAGAATGTTTGCGTCGGTGCCTCTTCCGATATGACGCGGGCTTCCGTGATACTGTTCCATTGGTCTCCTCCGGCAGAGTTCCCTTTGCACCAAATGCGTATGTACCGGGCTTTGACGGGAGTAAACGTATAGCGTTCCAATTCGTTGGTTTGTCCGCTTGTTTGCACGTCCTCCATTACATTTTGGAATGTAATGCCGTCCGTAGAGGCTTGTATGTCGAAAAAGTTGTATCTGGTATTTCCTTGGTAATAAGCCAGGTCTATACCCGAAACGTTAATCTGGCTTCCCAAGTCGAAACAAATCCATTCCCCGATGCCGTCCTGGCTCCACCGGGTGGAGAGGTCGTTATCCACGGCTTGCGTATGGGGGTTGCCGGTTTGGCTTCCGCTAGCCGATACCGATACGATATATTGGTTGGGGTAGAGGGGGACGGGGAGGACCAATATGCGTGTGGCATCTTCTTCCATTACTCCTCCGTTTGTTCCGCGAAGCCCGGAAACTTTCAATTCCGGATGTCCGTATGGTATGGGGGTAGTGAACGAAAGGATGACTTCTTTGCCTTTGACTTTGACAGAGGCTTCTGCCGGTTTCCCGTTGATGGTGTAATGTTGGGTGGAAGCTCCCGTTTGCACATCTACTTCTTCGTTGAATGTGAGGATTATCTGTATGGGTGATGTGATGTGGGCGTTGGCCAGACGTAAAGGTCGCGGGCTTGGGTTGTCCGTTGCATAACGGTACATTTCGCAGGCGGCCATCAGGTAGGCACCTACACCGAAATCTCCGGTGGAGTTTTCGCTTACGGTTTGGTCGGGATCGGCCTTTTCACCGATGGGTTGGACATAACCTACCCTCCCGTTTGCTTGTAGCGCGGTCTTGCTCAGATAATTCCAGGCTTTTTCAATGGTCAATCCATATTCCTTTTCGTTCAGGTTGCCGCTATTTATGCCCCACAGAAATCCATATAGGATGAGCGATGTGCCGCTTGTTTCATATCCGGGCGCAAAAGCAGGGTCGAGCAGGCTGCGGGTCCAATAGCCTTCTTTTTCCTGGCATAGGGCCAAGGTGCGTGCCATCTTTTGATAATAAGACAGGTATTCGTTCCTATGCGGGTGGTTTTCGGGGAGGTCGGCCAAAACGCGGGCGAAGGCCGCGAATATCCATCCGTCTCCCCGTGCCCAGAAGTCTTTTTTCCCGGAGTTTGTTTGATGCGCGGGATAGACGTATTTGGCATCCCGGTAATACAAACCGGTTTCTTCGTCATACATGATGCTGTTGGCATAGCTCCAATAGTCGTGCATCTTTTCCAGGTATTTCCCGTCTTGGGTGATGCGGTAGAGGTGGCTCATGGCCGGCATGACCATGAACAGGCCGTCCACCCAGTATAGGTAGTCGTTGGCAGCAGTGCCCATTTGGTATTCGAATACTTGTTTGGCCCGGGCGATGCGTTTTTCGTCCGGAGTGAGACCGTATAGTTCGGAATACACTTGGAAGCATGCTTGGCAGTCGCCGAAAAGCACATTGTTTTCACCGTACGTGTAGGTCCATTTGCTTGGGTCATCCCCCGTCGGCCCGCTCCAATTGTTTGTTCGGCCCATGCCGTGGAGAAATCCAGATAGGTTGGCTCTCCTGTGGTACGGTAGGCCTCCATGTTGCCGATATGGTAGACGGCACGGTTCCAAAAATAATTGCCGTGTGTGGGATTGGTGGTCATCCAGTATTGGTTCACTTTGTGTATGATGTCGGCCACGTCGTCCTTGCGGGGCAGTTGCGTGATACTGGTTTCCACTATCGGGTTTTCGATGCTTTGCTTGAATTCCTCAAGGGCTTCGAACCAATCTTCGTCCGTAGGCCAAAGGTTTTCAGGGAAGATGTTCCATCCTCCGCCGAAATAGAAGGTGACTTCATCGCCGGGTGTATAGTCTATGGTTTGCACCAAGTGGCCGTCCGTTTCGAAGGCCGGGTCTGTTGTGCCGGGTATATAGGCACCTTCATAAAAGCGTGCGTTGGGAGATGTCACGGTGCCTTCCGACGGGTTTTCAGCATAACCGATTACACCGGGGATTGATGTGAATCGCTTTCCTTCAGAGGTTACTCCCGTCATGTTTTGGTGGGTGAATATCCCTACGGCCAACTTCATAACCTGTGGGGCACCTTCATACTTGACAACGGCTTTGTTGAGCAAACCGTTGGCCGAGGTCGTAATTCGCAGGGTCTTTTTATAACTCCTCCCGTTGACTTCCACATGGTTGTATGTGAGCAAGAACTCAGACTTAAGTCGCCCGTCTTCTATGATTTCACATTCGTCATAAGCATCGTGGAGCCAAAGTTTCCCATCTGCATAGGCTGCGACCCCTCCTGCGCCCAATGTCTTGCCGTTCACGGAATAAGCGTCCACCCCGAATTGGCTTTCGCTGTGGTAGTTGGAAAGTGAATACATGGACTCAATGATGGGCGCGTCCGTCTTTTTCCCCCATAAGTCCACGCCATTGGCAGTCTCGGGTTCCGAAGACTGCAGTTTATGGCTGTACATCCGGTATGCACTGTAATTGTTTTCCCAAGCGATGTCATTCCGGCTTTCGGGGAGCATTTGGGCTACAAAAGCCAACTTCCGGGGTTGTGTGGGGTTGCCTTCGGAAAGGGTGTAGCCTAAGGTGGAACATACGTCTATTTCTGCCAAGAAACGGATATGGTTGTTACCACAGGACTCGTAAGGGACAGGGGTGCCCTTTTCGTCTTTTAAGGAACTGCGGTTTAGCTCAAAGCTTTGAGGCATCTGGATTTCCACAAGTTCATGCCTTTTGAATCCGGAAGGGTTTTTTAACCGGAAAGAGTAACTGTCTGCACTTGCCGGGAGTGTGACCCAAGCGAAAATGAATGGCAGGATTCTTTCAGCAAAATGAAGAATTGTTTTTTTCATGTGATAAAAATAAATAGGTTAATAATGCACAAATATACATTTTTTGTTTGTAAAGGGAAAACTAACGAAGAAAAAAGAGGTAACTTTGTGTGTGAGAAATCCTTCATGATATTTGAGATATGCGATTGAAAACCGTTTTCTTATCCGTATTGTTCGGCGTGACGAGCTTTTTGCTACAGGCACAAGGTGTCAGCCAGCAATACCTTAATTATATAGAACGTTACAAGGGGATGGCCGTGGACCAGATGCTGCGTTATAAAATTCCGGCTAGCATCACGTTGGCACAAGGATTATTGGAAAGTGGAGCCGGGACAAGCACATTGGCCCGGAAGGCCAACAATCATTTCGGCATTAAATGCGGGCGTGCATGGAAGGGACCCTACATCTTGCAGGACGATGATGCGCGGAATGAGAAGTTCCGTAAATACCGCAGCGTGGAAGAGTCGTACGAAGACCATTCGCGTTTTCTGCAGCAAGCGCGTTATTCATCGTTGTTCGACCTTTCTCCGAAAGATTATAAGGGTTGGGCACGTGGTTTGAAACGCTGTGGTTATGCCACGAACCCCCGTTACGCTTCCTTGCTGATAGATCTGATAGAACGTTATGACCTTGACCAGTATGACAAGTATAAGTCTTCAAAGTTGCATTTTGATTATAGCAGCATAGACCGTCAGCTGAACAGTGAATCGTTACCGTCCCATCTGGTGTATCGCAATAATGAGAATTATTATATTATTGCGCGTGCCGGGGATACGTTTGATTTGTTGGCGGAAGAAACCGGTGTGTCGGCTCGCGACATCAGGAAGTTCAATGAATTGCCGAAGGGGTATCGAATTCAGGCCGGTGATGTGTTGTATTTGGAACGGAAGCGGAAAAAGGCGGCTAAAAAATACAAGGACGTGCCTCACGTGGTGAAGGCCGGTGAGTCGATGTATGATATTGCGCAACGCTACGGGATACGTTTGGAGAGCCTGTATGACATGAATAATTTGCCGGCAGATTATGCCATTCAAGTAAATGACCGTTTGCGTGTACGTTAAAATAAGGAGGTCAGAATGAAACAGAAAGGTCTTTATCGGGCTTTATTGCTCATTTTGTTTGTAACCTGTACGGTTGCAGGGCAGGCGCAGGAGGTCTTGCGTTCGGATTCGCTGACGGGTATGGATGCCGGAAAGGTGAGCCTGAAGGTACAGCCGTCGGCATCGGATGTGACACCGAAGAAAGTCGGTGCGCGGTTGGCCTTGTCGGACACGTTGGTGGCTGATACGGCGCGATTGACTTTTCGCCCTTCTCTGCCTCCATTGTACCGGGACGGTACCGTGGCATATTTCCCGACAAGTTATTATGGCGGATATTGGGGCTTATGGGAACTGCATGAAGGTTTCAATGCCTGCCTGGACATGAGCGTGTCGGCCTCGTTCGGCAAGAACCGTTTTCCCGGGGTGGGATTCGGGACCGGAATCTCTGCCATGTATGTGCGTAGCCTTACCGACCGGTTGGTGCTGTCTGTGGGAGGCTTTTACGACCGCTTGTCTTGGAACGGCTTGAATGAGAACCGTTTCGGAATCAATTTGTTGGCCGGTTACCAGTTGACCGACAGGGTGAGTTTGTACGCATACGGCAGCAAAGCTTTTTTCCCGATGCAAGGTCGTCAGCCATGGATTCCTCCGATGCCGTGGATGAACAATTTCAGCAGTAGGTTTGGAGGAATGGTGCATTTCAAGGTCTCCGATGCTGTGTCTGTTTCGCTCAGTGTGGAAGAGACCAGTTGGAAACGTTGATGGGCAAAAGTCGATAGGAAGCCATGGGGCTTGGCGGTCGGACGTGTTGCCGGTTTCTGAAAAACATACACATCCGTGCGGTTTCCGCTAAGGAGAGCGTCCGGATGTTTTGTTTGTACAAAATGTTGTTTGAATCCCGTTTTGGAGTATTAAAATGAAAGCAAAAAGGATGTTCCTGTTACGCCTGCCTTTCACGAAAAGGCTTTGTTAAGGGGGGCTTGACGGTGTTTTTGGATACATTTTTTATGTTTCGGGGCTTGTTTTTCACGTATCTAAAGCAAAATTAGGAAACACTTTCAGCCGAATGAGAAACCGTTCGGCTGAAAAAACATTTTTTTTTCTCCGCATGTCGTGGGAGAGGTGTCTGCATGTTGTTGGAAAATTCTACGCAGACGGTGGCACGGCGGTCGGCGAATGCCCCTTTTTTAAGCTATTTGGGGCGGAAAGGGACGCAGATCCGGAATGCCTTCTTGCGAGGCGGAACGCCCCGGATGCTTACGGGTTCCGTATCGCCTTGCGCCGGGCGTGGACTTTCATACGGCATTATGGAAGCGGGAATGCGGGACAGGTTGGCATTCTGTACTTTCCCCGATGCGCGAGAATCGCGTATTTGCGGCGGCAGCGGGGAAAGGGCGCAAATGAGCGAACCGCGAGGGGGTGGGATTGTCATATTGACACTTGGAATATCGACAGGTGCCATTCGGGACTTGGCATGTCAAGTGCGGGAGTGTTGACGGCTTTCGTAGGATTGGTCTAAATAATATAAAGGTATAGGGATATTTATAAGGTTTTACAGTCGAAAAGTGATTTTTTTATCGTACTTTTGTATGATAAATCTGTGAAAGAAAGAATGCGAAGAAAGATAAGACGGAATTGGATTGTCCCAGAAGGAGCCGAACTGACGGATTTGGACCGTAAGGTTTTGGCTTTTCAGGAAGAAGGCTGTTTGGTGCCTTCGCGTAAATTGATTAAGACGCCTGAACAAATAGAGGGGATTCGCAGGAGCGGTGTGGTAAATACCGGAGTGTTGGATCTCGTGGCCCAAGAGATACATGCCGGAATGACTACGCTTGAGATTGACGAGATGGTATATGATTATACGGTAAGCCATGGGGCCATTCCCGCTCCGCTGAACTATGAAGGATTTCCTAAGAGTGTGTGTACTTCTATCAACGAGGTGGTCTGTCACGGCATTCCTAATGAATTCGATGTATTGGAGGAAGGAGATATTGTCAATGTAGACGTTTCCACCATATTGGACGGGTATTACAGCGATGCTTCACGTATGTTTGTCATCGGGCAGACCACACCCGAGAAGCAGAAATTGGTAGAAGTCGCGCGCGAATGCCTGGAGATAGGCATGAAAGCTGCCCGTCCGTTCGGCTTTGTGGGGGATATAGGAAATGCCATCGAAAAGCATGCCAGGAAGAACGGTTTCAGCATCGTGCGCGATTTGTGCGGACATGGGGTGGGACTGGAGTTTCATGAAGAGCCGGATGTGGAGCATTTCGGCCGGAAGGGAACAGGGATGCTCTTGGTGCCCGGCATGGTGTTTACGATAGAACCTATGGTGAACATGGGCGATTGGAGGGTGTTTGTGGATGAAGAAGACGGATGGACTGTCGTGACGGAGGATGAACTGCCCAGTGCGCAATGGGAACACACGTTCCTGATGACAGAAAACGGTTTGGAGATTCTTACTTATTGAGACGCCATAATTTATTAGGACGTAAGGAAATGGAAAAGAAAGATATCATTATATTAGGTATAGAGTCGAGTTGCGATGATACTTCGGCTGCGGTGGTTCGCAATGGAGTGTTGTTAAGTAACGTGACGGCAAGCCAGGCTGTGCACGAGGCGTATGGTGGAGTTGTGCCGGAACTGGCTTCCCGTGCCCATCAGCAAAATGTGGTCCCGGTAGTGGACCAAGCGTTGAAACGTGCCGGGGTGGCCAAGGAGGAACTTTCGGCTGTGGCTTTCACACGAGGTCCCGGGCTGATGGGTTCTTTGTTGGTGGGGGTGTCTTTTGCCAAAGGGTTTGCACGTGCGCTCGATATTCCCATGATAGAGGTCAATCATTTGCAAGGACATGTATTGGCGCATTTTATTAAAGAAGATGAGGGCGACCGGGACCAACCGGAATTTCCGTTCTTGTGCTTGCTAGTAAGCGGCGGCAATTCCCAAATCATTCTGGTGAAAGCCTATAATGACATGGAAGTGTTGGGGCAGACGATAGACGACGCGGCAGGCGAAGCCATTGACAAGTGTTCCAAAGTGATGGGGTTGGGCTATCCCGGAGGACCGATAATAGACAGGTTGGCGCGCCAGGGGAATCCGCAGGCGTATTCTTTTGCCAAACCTCACATCGGAGGATATGATTATAGTTTTAGCGGCTTGAAGACCTCATTTCTTTATTCTTTACGGGATTGGATGAAGGAAGATCCGGATTTTGTCGAGCATCACAAAGAAGATTTGGCCGCCTCCTTAGAACATACGATAGTGGATATCCTGATGAAGAAGCTACGCCAGGCGGCAAAAGACACAGGAATCAGGCAGGTAGCCGTGGCAGGCGGGGTTTCGGCCAATAATGGGTTGCGTAATGCGTTCCGGGAACATGCGGACAGGTACGGTTGGAGAATCTTTATTCCGAAATTCAGTTATACGACCGACAATGCAGCCATGATAGCCATTACCGGGCATTTCAAGTACCAGGATAAGGATTTTTGTACGATAGATATGCCTGCTTATTCAAGAGTAACATTAAAATAATCAAGATATATGATGAATGTAGAATCTAAAATCATAAGTCGTGAAATCAGCCCGCTGTTATGGAAAGCAGGGGAGACGGTGTGCACGGCAGAAAGTTGTACTTCGGGGCAGATCTCGGCAGCCATAACCAGCGTGCCGGGAAGTTCTACTTATTTCAAAGGAGGTATCGTTTGTTACACCAATGAGATAAAAACTCGTTTCCTTGGTGTTCCGCAAGAGTTGTTGGAAGAAAAAGGAGCTGTAAGCGAGGAAGTGGTGCGTGCCATGTTCGAGGGGGCATTGAAAGCTATGGAAACCACGTACGCAATAGCCATTACTGGTTATGCCGGTCCCGGTGGAGGTGAAGAAGCTCCGGTCGGTACGATTTGGATTGCCGTAGGCGATAAAAACGAAGTGGCGGGGGAAAAACTTGAAGGTGATGACGGCCGGGACATGAATTTGGCCAAAGCGACACTGGTGGCCCTCCAACTTCTGCTCGACTTGCTTAAAAAGCGTCATCCGCAGGAAGAAGAGTGATTTTTTTGCGAAAATACTTGTATATTCGGTTTTTAAGCACTAATTTTGCACTCTGTTTGAAAGAAGCTAATAGAAATAAACAAAAAGGAAGATAGAAATGTCTAAGATTTGTCAAATTACCGGGAAGAAAGCCATGGTTGGCAACAATGTTTCTCATTCTAAGCGTCGTACAAAGAGACGGTTTGATGTGAACTTGTTTACGAAGAAATTCTACTATGTAGAACAGGATTGTTGGATTAGCCTGAAAATTAGTGCTGCTGGTCTGCGATATATTAATAAAGTTGGACTCGACGCAGCGTTGGCCAATGCGGTTGAGAAAGGCTATTGTGATTGGAAAACCATTAAAGTAATTGCTTAATTAAAGGAGAGTAGGACTTATGGCAAAGAAGGCTAAAGGTAACAGAGTGCAGGTCATTTTGGAATGCACTGAGATGAAAGAGAGTGGTCTTCCCGGAACATCCCGTTATGTGACGACGAAGAATCGTAAGAATACTCCCGAAAGATTGGAATTGAAAAAATACAATCCCATTTTGCGGAGAATGACAGTTCATAAAGAAATAAAATAATATTTAGGATACTATGGCAAAAAAAGTAGTGGCCACCCTCCGTACTGGAAAGACAGATGGCCGTTCTTATACGAAGGTAATCAAAATGGTGAAGAGCCCTAAGACCGGTGCTTATGTTTTTGACGAGCAAATGGTTCTGAATGAAGCCGTGAAGGATTTCTTCAAGAACTAACCTCGTATTTTAATACGATTCAATATAGTCCCTTCCACAAATCGTGGAGGGGATTTTTTGTAGGCATGGCAGGCGTTAGAAAACTTGTGCCGTCTTTGTCTTTATGAAATATAGGGCGCGGTTCGGCATAGCCAAGTTTGAAAAACTTTGTTTTTCGTTTGTTTCTGCGCTCACCTTTCACTATCTTTGTGCTTGTAATGTACATTAAATAAAAGGCGTATGGGAATTTTCAGCTTTTTTTCAAAAGAAAAAAAAGAGACACTTGATAAAGGACTGGAAAAGACGAAAGAGAGTTTTTTCGGGAAACTGACCCGGGCGGTAGCCGGAAAGTCGAAAGTGGACGATGATGTACTGGATCGTCTGGAGGAGGTTTTGGTAACGTCGGATGTAGGAGTAGATACAACGTTAAACATTATCGACCGGATTGAAAAACGTGTGGCCCGGGATAAATATGTAACGGTAAATGAGCTGAATGATATATTAAGGGATGAGATAGCGTCTCTGCTCACTGAAAACAATACGGCAGATACCGAGGGTTTCGTTTTACCCGAAGGGAAAAAACCGTATGTGATTATGGTTGTGGGTGTGAACGGGGTCGGTAAGACCACTACCATAGGCAAGTTGGCCTACCAGTTTAAGAAAGCCGGAAAAAAAGTGTATCTCGGAGCGTCGGATACATTCCGTGCGGCTGCAGTGGAGCAGCTAGAAATATGGTCTGAGCGAGTCGGTGTTCCTATTGTGAAACAGCAAATGGGAAGTGACCCGGCATCTGTGGCCTTCGATACGTTGAGTTCTGCGACGGCGAATGGTGCGGATGTCGTCTTGATTGATACGGCCGGACGTTTGCATAACAAAAAGGGGTTGATGGACGAATTATCCAAAATAAAACGTGTCATGCAGAAAGTGGTGCCGGATGCCCCTCACGATGTCATGTTGGTGCTTGACGGGAGTACGGGGCAGAACGCCTTTGAACAAGCCAAGCAATTCACGTTAGCTACGGAAGTGACCAGCATGGCTATCACAAAGCTCGACGGAACAGCAAAGGGTGGAGTCGTTATCGGTATTTCCGACCAGTTTAAGATTCCGGTACGTTATATCGGTTTGGGAGAAGGTGTCGAGGATTTACAGCCTTTTAACCGGAAAGAGTTTGTAAAGTCTCTTTTTGGGAATGAGTAAGGAAGGATTTTGATTGGTTCATTAAAAAAGAATATTGTTTTGCGAAAGAATACGATTGATGTCATAACGTTGGGGTGTTCAAAGAATCTGGTCGATTCGGAAAAATTGATGCGTCAGTTGGAGGCCAACGGGTATAAAGTAACGCATGATGCAGACCGTCCCCAGGGGGAAATCGCTGTGATTAATACTTGTGGATTTATCGGAGATGCCAAGGAGGAAAGCATCAATATGATATTGGAATTTTGCCAGGCTAAGGAAGAGGGGCGTTTGAAGAAACTATTTGTCATGGGGTGCCTCTCGGAGCGGTATCTGAAAGAATTAGGTGAAGAAATTCCACAGGTCGATAAGTTTTATGGTAAGTTCGATTGGAATGAATTGTTGGCCGATTTGGGAAAGGCATATCATCAGGAGTTGAGTTTGGAACGTGAGTTGACTACTCCTTCCCATTATGCTTATCTGAAAATTTCAGAAGGATGCGACCGTAGGTGCTCCTATTGTGCCATACCTATTATCACGGGGAAGCACGTGTCGCGTCCGATAGAGGATATTTTGGAGGAAGTACGGATGTTGGTGTCACGTGGCGTGAAGGAATTTCAGGTCATTGCCCAGGAGTTGACCTACTATGGTTTGGACCTTTATCATCGTCAGGTGTTGCCGGAACTTATAGAACGGATGGCTGATATTCCAGGTGTGGAGTGGATTAGGCTCCATTATGCTTATCCCGCGAATTTTCCAGTAGATTTATTCCGGGTGATGCGTGAGAAAAAGAATGTTTGCAAATACATGGACATCGCTTTACAGCATATTAGTGACAATATGTTACAGAGGATGCATCGACATGTGACCCGTAAGGAAACCTATGATTTGATAGAACGTTTCAGGGAGGAAGTACCGGGGATTCATTTGCGTACGACCTTGATGGTAGGGCATCCTGGGGAAACGGAAGAAGATTTCAATGAGTTGTTGGATTTCGTCCGCAAGGTTAAATTCGACCGTATGGGAGCTTTTTCTTATTCGGAGGAAGAAGGGACTTATTCGGCAGAGCATTATGAAGATGAGATTCCTTTTGAGGTCAAGCAGGCCCGGTTGGATAAATTGATGGCTTTGCAGCAGGAGGTTTCGGCGGATTTGGCAACTCGGAAAATAGGAAAGGTTTTCAAGGTGATTATAGACCGTAGCGAAGGAGAATATTATATAGGACGTACGGAGTTTGATTCGCCTGAGGTGGATCCGGAAGTCCTGATTCCTGCATGCGAAGGGACTTTGTCTTTCGGAGCGTTTTATGAGGTGAAGATTACAGACGCTGATGACTTTGATTTGTATGGTACTCGAATGTTTTAAGGAGCTGTATATGTATGAATAATAAGGAGTTTATAGCGGAATTATCCCGTCGTTTAGGTTATACGGTGAAGGACACGTCTTCATTGATGGTTGCCTTGGTTGCTGAAATGACGGAAGAATTGGAGGATGAAAACGTCATAGCCATTCAGAATATAGGCTCGTTTGAGGTGAGGAAAAAACAAGAACGGGTGGTCGTGAATCCCGCTACCCAGCAACGCATGTTGGTGCCCCCCAAATTAGTCATTAATTTCAAACCTAGCACTTCTTTTAAAGAGAGGATGCAATAAACGTCGGTCGTAATGGATAAAAAGGTTTTGATACAAGATTTAGCTGACGGGTTAGTGTTGCGGAGAGGGCTGCCTAAAAAGGATGCCGATGTTTTTGTGCGTTCGGTTTTTGAAATTATAGGAGAATATCTGCAAACGGATAAGATTGTTAAAGTAAAGGGGCTTGGAACCTTTAAATTAGTGACAGTGGATAGCCGGGAGAGTGTGGATGTGAACACCGGCGAGAGAATTGTAATCAAAGAATATACGAAGGTTAATTTTACACCGGATCCCGTTCTGCGAGACGCTGTCAATAAGCCTTTTGCACAGTTTGAAACTGTGGTTTTGTATGAAGGTACGGATATTGCCGATATGGAGCGGATGGATATTCCGGACTTATCTGAAGATAATGAAGCGGAAAATGTATATGATGCGAATGGAGGGCCGGATGAAGCAGATGAAGTGGCGTTGTCCGAATCAGAAGATGTCCTTTCGGTTGGAGAGAAGGATATGCAGGCGAAAGGGCGTCATGGTATAGATGAAGTCTCAATAGAAACAGCGGCTATAGACGAAACCGGAGCGGTAGAGATTCAAGATGGTGAAAATGAAAATACTGATACTGAAACTACCGTGAATTCTATAGAGGAATATTCCGATGTAGTGGAAGAGGTTGGGAATAAGACTGAGATTGTCTCCGAAAATGTAGATGAGAAATCAGATACGTCGGTTGATGATGAGACGGAGGATGAAAGAGTTTCTTCTTTGCTGCGGCAAAACACGGAGGACGAAATAAAGGCAGAATCGATTTCAGCCGTTCAGGAGGGAGTGTTACCGGAAGGAAAGGAAGAAGGGGCGCACAATAAGAATAATACCAATGCTGATGTTCACCATGTGGAAAAGGTGCATGTGGCAACTCAACAAATAGAGGTGCAGAAAGTCGAACATCAAACTGTGGAGAATCAGCATATTGTTCAAATGGCACCCGAACATCATGGTCGTAGACGAGTCTATTTGACGCCTTGGATGATGTTTTTTGTAGTCCTACTGGTATTATTATTGATGGCTATCAGTTATTATATCGGTTATCATCATCTTTTTTCTGGAAATCAAACAAAAGTCGTGAAGCAGCCGGTTGTAGTGCATCCTGTTCCTTTTAAACAAGATACGGTTCAGATTTCGAAAGAGCAAGATTCTTTGGGGGGGGATACCGATTCTATACGGCAAGTACAAGTGCCGGAAGGTATGCCGGAAAAAACAAATAAGGTGGAAGTACAACCGAAAGATACGCGAAAAATATCCGTAGAGTATCCTCAGGTGAAAAACGGGGCGTATGAAATTATAGGTACACAAGAAGAACACCGTATGAGGGGCGGAGAGACTTTGCGAGGTTTGGCATTGAGGTATTACGGCTCGAAAGATTTTACAGTTTATCTGGTGGCATATAATAAAATCGCTAATCCAGACCTCGTGCCTGAGGGCATGTTGCTGAAAATACCTAAGTTAAGATTAAAACGCCGTTAACTGCCATGAAAAGTTTCTTAAATAGATATTTGGGAAACTTTTTTTAATAATATAATATTGTCAGTGCGTACTAAAAAGCTTAATTTTGGGTCACGAAAAACGAGAGTATAATTTAAAACAAATAAAACAGATATGGCTGAAGCGATAGATATTCGCGAGTTGAATGAGCGAATAGAGAAACAAAGTGCTTTTGTAACGAATTTAATAACCGGTATGGATCAGGTGATTGTGGGGCAGAAGCATTTGGTGGAATCACTTTTAATAGGATTGTTGAGTGACGGGCATGTATTGTTGGAAGGTGTGCCCGGTTTAGCGAAGACGTTGGCCATAAAGACATTGGCATCGTTGATAGATGGAAAATTCAGTCGAGTCCAGTTTACTCCGGACTTGCTTCCTGCCGATGTAATAGGCACGATGATGTATAGCCAAAAAGACGAGACGTTCATTGCCCAACGTGGTCCTATTTTTGCCAATTTCGTGTTGGCAGATGAAATTAACCGTGCTCCGGCCAAGGTGCAGAGTGCTCTGTTGGAAGCGATGCAGGAGCGTCAGGTTACCATCAGTAAAGAAACATATAAATTACCGGAGCCTTTTTTGGTATTGGCCACGCAGAATCCGATAGAGCAGGAAGGAACTTATCCTTTACCGGAAGCCCAAGTGGACCGTTTTATGTTGAAGGTGATAATTGATTATCCAAAATTGGAAGAGGAAAAGAAAATTATCCGTCAGCAAATCAAAGGGGAAAGGGCCGTCGTGCGTCCTATTTTGTCCACTGATGAAATCATCGAAGCACGTAATGTAGTCAGGGAAGTGTATTTGGACGAGAAGATAGAGCAATATATTGCCGACATTGTTTTTGCTACGCGTTATCCTGAGCAATACGGTTTGAAAGACTTGAAAAATTATATGGAATTCGGCGGTTCCCCGCGTGCTTCTATTAATTTGGCTTTGGCTGCCCGTGCCTATGCTTTTATTAAACGTCGGGGATATGTGATACCAGAAGATGTACGCGCTATTGCCCATGATGTTTTGCGCCACCGTATCGGGCTTTCATACGAGGCGGAAGCCAATAATGTCAGCAGCGAAGAAATCATCAGTCAGATATTGAATAAGGTAGAAGTACCCTAATCATCGTTGTGAATGGATACAAGTGAGATTTTAAAGCGAGTCCGTCAAATCGAAATTAAAACGAGAGGACTGTCCAACAATATTTTTGCCGGTGAATATCATTCGGCCTTCAAAGGGCGTGGTATGGCTTTCTCTGAAGTGAGAGAATACCAGTACGGAGACGATATTCGCGACATAGATTGGAATGTGACAGCACGTTTTAACCGGCCTTTCGTCAAAGTGTTCGAGGAGGAACGTGAGCTGACGGTCATGCTTGTGATTGATGTTTCGGGCAGTTTGAGTTTCGGAACTGTTTCTCAGACCAAGCGAGAGATGGTGGCGGAGATAGCTGCGACGTTGGCTTTTTCCGCCATACAAAACAACGATAAAATCGGAGTGATTTTTTTTTCGGACAGGATAGAAAAGTTCATTCCTCCGAAGAAGGGACGCAAGCACATTTTGCGCATCATACGAGAACTGTTGGATTTTACTCCTCAAAGCAAGTCTACGGATATCGGTCAGGCGATAGAGTATCTTACTCAGGCCATTAAGCGGCGTTGTACGGCATTCTTGTTGAGCGATTTCATAGATAGAAAAGACTATCGTACGGCTTTAACCGTTGCTAACCGGAAGCATGATGTGGTGGCCATTCAGGTTTTCGACCGCCGGATGGCAGACTTACCGGATGTCGGATTGATGAAGGTTTGCGATGCGGAAACCGGACATGAACAATATATCGATACGTCTAGTCGCAAGGTGCGGAAAGCCCATCATGACTGGTGGAAGAACAGGCAGAATTTGTTGCAGGATACGTTTACGAAGAGCAATGTGGATTCGGTTTCTATTCGTACGGATCAAGATTATGTGTCTTCGTTGATGACTTTATTTGCCAAACGAAATTAAAGATGAAAAGTTACCATAATAAAAAGAGAATACCCCTTCGGCAGTGGTTGCTTTTGCCGTTTTTCCTGATGTCAAGCCTTGTAGAGGCCCAGGTGACGGTGGATGTCAGGATTGATTCATTGGAGCTTTGGGTGGGGGAGCAGACTCGTATAACTTTGGATGTCAGTACGGATACTAAGTCCAAGCTGATAATGCCCCAGTTGAAAGCCGGAGATATGCTGACTCCAGGAGTGGAGGTGGTAGAAGTTGCCAAGGCAGACACACAGCAATTAAACGAAGGAGCCCGTCGTTTGGTTTCCCAAAGCTATATCGTGACTTCTTTTGATTCGGCTTTGTATTATTTGCCCCCCTTCGTGGTGAAAGTAGATGGAAAAAAATACCAATCGAAGAGCTTGGCATTGAGAGTGTTGTCTATACCTGTCGATACGGTTCATGTCGACCGGTTTTATGGCCCTAAAGAAATTATGGCCGTACCTTTTTCATGGACGGATTGGTCTTTGATATTCGCTTTGTCCGTACTTTTGCTTGTATGGGTTCTCGGCTTGGCTTATTTTTATATACGTTATCGAGATAATAAGCCTATCATCAAGATAATCAAATTGGCTCCCAAGGTTTTGCCGCATACGAAGGCCATGGAGGAAATTGACCAAATCAAGGCAGAGAAAGTTTGGGCGAAAGAAGATTCTAAGGAATATTATACCCGGCTGACCGCTATTCTGCGTACTTATATTGAGAAGCGTTATGGTTTCAATGCCATGGAGATGACCTCGACCGAGATTATCGACCGATTGCTGAAAGAGCAAACTTCTGAAAGTTTGGACGAATTGCGCATGCTGTTCCAGACTGCCGATTTGGTCAAATTTGCCAAATATAATACATTGATTAATGAGAACGATGCAAATCTGGTGAATGCCATTGAATTTATCAACCAGACAAAGGTAGAAGCAGATGAAAATGACGTAGCGGAGACGGATAAAGTAACGATTGAACAGAAACGTACCCGCCGGACATTGGTAAGTATGCGTTTGGCATTGATATTGCTTACGGTGGCCGCATTAGCTTTGTTGGCTTGGATTCTTTGGATGGTGTATGACTTGGTCGTTTAAAAATTATAAGTGATTATGACGTTTGCGAATATTGAATATTTTTTTCTCTTGCTTCTGCTAATTCCTTATATATTATGGTATGTGCTGAAGAACAAGAAGAAAGAACCTACGTTGTTGGTGTCGGATACGACGGCATACCGTTATGCGCCTAAGAGTTATAAGAACCATCTGATTCATGCGCCTTTCATACTGCGTTTGTTTACGTTTGTGATGGTTGTTATCATACTGGCTC
>UMCF01112099.1_pt1 | contig 25035 bp, 32 predicted proteins | sample 1964131 | NCBI WGS metagenome assembly UMCF01 (sample SAMEA4835958, study PRJEB28245) | human gut metagenome | biome: gut microbiome; material: fecal sample | place: Denmark | collected 2008
TTTAATTGAATTATATTTTATTTTTTTAGAATTTTGATTATTATTCTCTCTATATTCTTTCAATAATTTTCCTAATTTCAATATTTTTTCTTCTACAAAAATTTCACTTATATTATTCAATGCAAAATTTTTTTCATTTTGATCAAAGTATGTTTTTAGGTAGTCAATATCTTCATTCGTTTTTTTTAATAACGGTGTATAATATTTTTCTCTTTCAATAACAAGTTCCACAAGTCTTTTTAAATATCTTTGTTCGTCAATTGAAATTTTACCTTTTCTTCTATAACTTACTTTATTATCACTACAAACATAATTAGGTTTCTTTTCAATAAATGCTAAATGTATATGAGGATGTTTTTTATTCGTATGAATTGAAAAAACATAACTCATATTTTTTATATCTTTAAATCCACAATATTTTAAAAATTGTGGCATTACTTCTTTTGCAATTTTTTGTTCTAATTCTTTAATTGAGATATTACTATTAAGATACTCAGGATTAAAACTTAAAATTCCTTTCCATAAATTAGATTTTTCTATATATTTTTTATAATCAGTTTTTAATTTTTTTAAATCTTTTTTTGATGCATAACTTCCATCTTTCAAAACTAGATTAATATTTTCTTTTCTAGTATGTCCCATATAATACTCAAACATACCAACTAATTTTTTCTTTTCATTTGAAAAATAATCTAACATTTCATCAACATCTTTAAATCGATTATCTTTATAATTTAACGAATTATTTTTATTGTCAACTGAATTTAAAGCCAAATAATATTTACTTTTAAAAACAACATTAGGACTTTTTTTACTCATTAAATTTATCCTTACCTAAAGTTTCTTTTAAACATTTATCTTCATTTATATCTGCATTTGATAAATACCCAAAATTAGCGAAATGTTGTTGTGACAATTTAAAATGTTTATATTGTCTTTTTGATATTTTTTCGATTTTTTCATCTATTATTTTTAATTTCTTATCAATTTCATCAAGATAATTTATCTCTTTAGGATTATCAATATACTCTTTTAAGATAATTCCCACAGTTTTATTAATAGATGTTTTATTATCTTTTGATACAAGGTTTAATCTGTCATGAATATAATCTTCTAATCTTATTGTTAATTTTTTCATAATATAATTCCAACTTATAATTTTATGAAAATGTTATTATCTTCATCTATAAAAAATGAAATGTTATTATCATTATTAATAACTTTTTTATTAATAATTTTTGATTTATATGTATATTTATTATTTGTATCAAAATAATCTTTTCCAAACATTTTATACTTTTTTACCCATGAGCATATCCTTTTTTGTGGTGTTCTTTCATCAATTATATTCATATCAAAACCTGCTTCTGAAAATATTTGTTTCGCAGTTTTACAAGTATTTAATCTTTGCATTACAGCCCATAATTTAAAAGAATTATTATAAATTATCTGACTATTATTTTTTATTCCATCTACATTATGATTATTTAATAATATACTCATCTCATAATCATTGTATACTCTAATTTTATTCATAAAAATCTTTATTCCTTTCTAACAATTTATTTTGCTCTTCATAATAATTATCAAATCTTTTTATATAAGATTGATAACCTAATTCAGCAATATAATTTAACATTTTAGTAAAATTTAAATTATTTTTTTTTGCTAATAATTCTATTCTGGTTTTCAAATTATTATCCATTCTAATTGAAAACTTCACTAATCTCTTTGACATATTTCCTCCCCTATTAAAAATTAATTTAGCCACTTCAATACTTTTTCAATGTAACTTTATAATAAAAATATTACATATTTTTAATGAGCATAAGGAGAATGCCACCCAAATTTATTTAAAACTATATAAAATAAAGAATTAAATGGGTGGCAAACTATTTTTGCACTTGCAAAAATGACCACTTTCTAAATTTGAAGTGGCTACACAATTATTTTTTTTCTTATTTTATTTATATTTAAAGTGGCTACATCTTCATCTAAATGTGACTTTTCTGTTAAAAACTATACTTTCTATGTAATTCTTATCATAGTTTTAAAGATGAATCTTTTGTCAAATTAAAGTCTATCAATTGCATTCCATCAATTAACTCCCATTTTGAATTATAAACTTGATAATGTAAATGATTCCCAGTAGAGTGACCTGTAGTCCCTACTGAAGCAACTTCTGTCCAATGATTAACTTTATCTCCAACTTTTACCTTTGAACTATTTGGATAAAGATGAGCGTATAAAACATAATATGTATCATTATAATCTTCATTACATTTTATGGTAATCATATTCCCAACATTATTTCCACTTTGATCGTATGGAATATTTTCACTCTGTGTATAATTAACTTTCTCAACTACACCACTGCATACTGAATATACAGGAGTTTGTGCAGGTACTGCTAAATCCCATCCACTATGAATATTACTTTGACCATAAATAGTCCTTTGTTCATTAAAAAAACTTGTTACTATATAATTTTTATCTAATGGAAAATTAAAATGACCTGTACTAACAACTAAATAATCTTCATTTTCTTTTAAACTAGATTCAGAACAAGCAACCATATTTTTTAATCTCTGATCCTCACATACAGACGAAATTTCCTTTGCTTTTTTCTCTTCCCTATTTTGATTTATTGTATATAATGTTTCTATTGTTAGATTAGTATCTTCCAAATGAAAATATAAAATTCTTTGAAGTGGAACATATCCATTTTTCAAATTATTATTAACCACTTCTTTATAAGCTTCTGCATAATCCGAATTATTTTGAACTTTTTCTTTTGTAAGTTTTGTTCCAAAAAAATCAAATAGCATTAATATGCATATCAAAATAACCATAACAAAAACTATAGTTAATATTGAACTACCACCTATAATTGCAAGAATTATATTTTTCTTCTTCTTTTTCATTATTTATATTTTTTTAATTGAGAATAATAATAACTATCCCCAATTTTTAAAATCTCAATCAACTTTTCTTTTGAAATTAAATCTAACAAAAAATCCATAAATGATTCATTTGGATCATCAAACTCCTCACAAAATATTTTTTTAAATCTTTCTTTTAACTCTTCAATAGTCAAATTTTTAATCATAAATTTTTTTCTCCCATTAAATCGACCTCAAGAGGAGTTGCTTGTATTTTTACTCTAATTCTTTTTTTTGAATTAATTGTTAATAAAAATTCTCCCATTACTGCTTGTGTTAAAAATTCCTTTTGTGTATCAGTAAGTGGATTTTGATAAAATAGTTTTATATAAGTTGCTAAATCATCTTCTTTCAACATACCTACAAGTTGATATTGACAATTGTTGAATATAGCCGTTGCACTTCTTACACTATCATCATCACCAAGAAAGTCATGAATACTTTGTGTTGCTGGAATAAATCCACCACTATATTTGCGAATTCTTCTACATATTTGTTCAAATGTTAAAATAACTTCACTATCAGTATTTTTTAAATATAGATGAAATTCATCAACAACCACTGCTATATTTTGTATCTTTTCTTTATCTTTTAATTTATCATTTACTATTTTATTTTTAACAATTATATTATTTAAATAAGTCAACAAATTAACTAATTGAGTAGTTATTATTCTTTTATTTTTACTATACAATAAATCTTTAACATTAAATGCTATTAAGTTTGAATCAAGGTTAACAGATGTGTAACCATTAAAAAGCATTGCATCTGTTCCTACTTTAAACCTATCTAACAATATTTCTAGTTTATCAACAATTTTTAATTGTTCTGGATTCGTAACCATATTTCTATAATCAGGTAAAAAGTCAATTAAATCAGAAAATATAGGATAATCAGTATTCTCTAATTTTTCTAATCTTGATATTTTTGTGTTTTGTGTTATTCCAAATCTTTTATATAATTTTTCAATCATATCAAGAAGTACAACAACTTCACTTTCTTTTATTTCTTCAAAAGCACATTTTATAAATGTTTCAAGTGATCCAAGATGTTTTGCTAAGGGACAATCCTCATAATTAACTTTATCTACATCTGAATCTTGCTTTTCTTCTACATTACTTGGTAAAAATCTTACTTGTAATGGGTTTATTATTCCACAACTAGATGAATACATATCAATGTATTCTCCATTGTTTTTCATTACTAAGTTTTTATATTCTTCTTCTGCATCAAATATAAAAACCCTATTACCTCTATTGATTTCATTTACTATTATCTTCTTTAATGTAAAACTTTTTCCTCCACCTGTTGATGCAATTACTGCAAAATTACTAGATGGTCTTGTTGAATCCTTGTGGAACATATCAAATATACAAGGAAGTGCTGTATGAATATCTGTACCTATCATATAACCTGTTTCATCGTTAAAATGAGTTATCGTCAATGGAAATGATGCAGACAAAGTTAATGATGGTAAATAATTATGATAATCATCAAAACCAGCACATTTAATGTCAAACGCTTGCCAACCTTCCATTTGTCTCATTCTTGGAGCATCTAGTTTAATATGAAAAACATCAGCAATCTTTTTTAATTCATTTAATTTTTCTTCTCTTTCTTTTTTATTACCTTTTATAACAATAATAAAATCTACTTCTTTAATTTTTTCATCTCCACTCTTAATTTGAGTCATTAATGCTTGAAAATTTTCCTTATCAGTATCCATTTGAGTAGCATCAGATAATTTTCTTGTTGTATTTCTTTCTGATAATAAAAATTCATAATTACTATCTAATCTTTTAACCAACTCATCAGTTGGAATTGTATCTTTTATGTGAATACAACTTCTAGTATCTGGTACATTAAATAATTCTTCAAAGAATAATTCGTCAATAAATGGTGGTATCTTTTTTATTGTTATTACCTGGATATCTTCTTCATCAACTTTTATATATCCCATATTTTCTTGAACAAAAAAAGGAGCAATTAATTCTGTTAAATCACTCCACATTATTTGTTCAATACTTGCATTTGATAAATAAAGATTAATGAGAAATTGATAAATCTCTAATTTGTTTGTTATTTTTTTAACATTTAATTTTGGAGTCATATTATAACATTGCATTTCCACTTCTTCAGAAATATGTTCTAATGCTTTATCATTATCACTTGTTAGGACAAAATAATATCTACTTGTTAGTGTTAAATTTTTTTGTTCCAAAATTTCTAATCTCTCTAATCTTTCATTTAAAAATTCAACTTTACTTTCATCATCGTGAAATTTTTCTATTAATTTTCTATAATAATCTTTATTTGAATTTAAATCAATCTTATCATCAAGTTTATATATTCTTAAATTTAAATCTTTGATTTGATACAAATATTTTAATTGTTGAAAAAAATTATTTTTTTGATTGTTAGAGGTTAAAGATAAATCAATAGCATCTACTGAATATACATTTGCATAATGACCATCTCTTAATCTAATTATTCCATTTTCCATTACGTAATCGGAATTAGTAAATGAAATAGCATTTTTAAATTTTTTCTTTAAAACACTCTTATTTATATAATTTATTTTAACTTTTTTCTTATTGTTTTTAAAATTATCTACAACTTTTATTTCTTTTGTTTTTCTTTTTTCATCTTTACTAATTTTATTCAACTATATTCACCTTTCTTTCTTTTTGATATACATAAATCTTGTTTCGAGTAATATATTTAAAGATAAGTAATAACACCTTATACATCCTATTTTTTTTGCTTACACTTATTGGTAACAAACAAAAAATACCTAGCATCAAAAAGATAATTGCCGGTATTTTAAATCGTGTAAAACAAAATATTATTATAAAAAGAATTACTAAAGGAAAAGCAATAATAATATCTGATATTTCTATTCCTTTGAATCCTAAATCTCTTTTAATTGTTTTTAATGTTATATACATTTTTCCCCTCCTTGATTAAATTATGTTATTTCTTCTTTTGTAATATGAAGTGTTATAACTTGCTCGTGGCATTACTTTTCTAACAGAATTATTTATGCTACTGGCTCCAGCATTCATTAATGCATCACTAGCACTATTAAATTTACTCTTAGAATTTCCATTTCTCATCATTTGACTTTTAGTATACATTTTTGTTCCCATTGCATTTGCCATTTTTTGCATTCTAGTAGGTTCCTCTCCTCCAGATGAATTCATTGGTCCCATTGTTCCAAGTGCTATTCCAATTTTTTCCATTGCTGAAGTACCCGCACTTTTTCCAACTTTCATTGCTCCACCAGTTGCAAGTAAAGATCCACCAACAATAGCACCTGCAGTTGCAGTTGCACCTATTCCAGCCATTTTTCCATAACCCATTAATGACATTAATTGTTCTCTTCCACTTGCGGCGCTTACATTTGAACCAATAAATCTATTAATTACTTGACTTCCTGTTAAAATGAATGTAGCACAACCCATGTACAATAACGATTTTGTTGTTATATTCATAAATGTATTTGTAAAAAATGTTGTTAAATTGACTTCTTTCATAACCATTACGCTTAAGCCTACTATTACCATTACTACTGCACTTTGAAGTGCTAATGAAACTAATTGTTCTATTACCGCTCCTCTTCTTTGCTTATTACATACACTTGTTGCAAATACTATTGGTGCAATTGAAAATAAAAATAAAAATTCTATTTGTCTTCTACCTAACATGATACTTGCAAAAAATAAACTATACAAAAAGAAACCTCCACATAAAATAGCCATTATCCAGTTAACATTATATTTATAATCTTTATCATCTGAAAAAATTATTTTAGATTTTGTTACATATTTTGATAAATATAATTCATCATTATCAAATGAGCCATTTTTCACTACTTCTTCAATACTTTTTGATTCATTAAATTTATCACTATTTTTATACGAATCTTTATAGGAAATAAACATTGTCAACATCGTATTGCTCATTGAAGCATTTGAACTACTTTCAAACAAATTACCAGTATAATTTGAAAGGGTGATTGAAAAGTTTGATACTTGCACAAATAAAAAAGTTGATAGCATTATTAGTGTTCCACATTTTACTACTTCATTAATTATGTTTTTAAAAGTTATCTCTTCATCAGGATCTAACAATTTATTTACAAACTTCCATATTATAACCAGAGCAAATAATGTTACCGATATTGCCATTACACCAGAATAAAAACTTCTAAATGTTTTGTTACTTGATAATGTATTGATTATATCAAACGCATTTAACTTATTTATTATTTTAAGAAGAGCATCTATTAAATCATAAAAAAATTTTACTACATACCAGCCTAGACTTCTTAATAAGTCGAAAACTTTTAACATCATAAAGCATCACCTATGTGAACAATCTAATGATAATATTTACTAATGATATTGCTAAAATAATTCCAAAAATTCCAAGTAATGTTTGCACTATTCTCGTTTTAACTCTTGGTTTTTGGTCTACATCAACGACTGCATACATAATAAAACTGACAACAAGTGCTATTCCTGCAAGAGATAAACCAACTGCTAATGCCCAATCAGTAATTTGTTTAATTACCTTAAGAATTGTATCAACAGTATATGTTCCTCCTTCTAGTTGTTGGATTGCCAATACATTAATTATATTTTTCATTATAATCACCCTTTCTTTTATTTACACATATTCTTATTATCCCTTTCTAATCTTTCAGATAAATCATCAGTCATATATGAATTAACTAAGTCTTTATTTGCAATAATATCAATAATATCAACTTTATCATCATTACCCGCCAGAAAATGTCTTCCGTTAAAAGAATTATCATTTTCACCGAAATTTCTTTCAAATATTAATGGGACACTATTTTCACAATTAGAATGATATATCGAAAAGAAACCTTTTTGCCTTGCTTTTAAAGCATCTTCAAAGTATATATTATTGTCAACTATAAATCCTATTACTTCATAAAATTGATTATATTCTTTACTATATGCTTGTCCTCTCACTAATGGACCTATTTCTGTTGGTCTTAATTCTAAATCATTTGTGTTAGAATTTTTAATTATATCAAGACATCTTTTAATTTTTTCTTCCATTAATGAATTATCTAATTCCCTTAACGATTGATAATACCAAGTACTATCTTCTATTATCTTTGATTTTTCTTCTAATATTTCTTTAATAAAAATATTGCTTTTAGTAATATAACTTTGTTCCTTATCAATCCATAATTCTAATGTAGTAAAAAGGATTTGATTATCAAAATCAAATCCTAAAAAATAATATTTATTATCATCCACGCCTATAAATGCTTGTCCTTTTTTTATTTCATCTTTCAAGTTCATCACACCTTTCCCTATCATCATTAAATGATGTCTGTAAACATCCATATCCACATATTTTATATCCATCTAAGTCTATTGTTATCAAATCATTTAAATTATATTTTTTTATTTCGTCTTCAAGAATTTTAATATCATTTTCTTCTAAATTATAATCTTCTTTCATTGTATTCCAATCATCATAATCTATATGACACATATTAGAGTCACTATTGCAAACAGAATCATAGATATATTTAAGCAACTTACTTAAATTACTAACCTTTGGATATTTAAATTCTATTCCATTATTTTTTTCTATATTTTCCAATAAACTCTCTTCAATTTCTGCGTTAGTTAATGAATTGTAATTATACCCTATATCAGATATATTGTAGTAATCTATACAATCTGCTTTTCTCTTATTTTTATTATCGAAAACTAAATAATGAACATATAAGTCATCGGAATCATTCCAATAATTTAGTACTTCATACTCATATCTTTTCATAATTATCTTTCTATCTCATCATCGTTTGATAATTCCTGTACTTGTCCATCTGATTTATATACCTTATTATTAGTCTTATCAACTATTTCAAAACCAAACATTACTATAACTTCTTCATATTCATCGAACTTTTTTCCATTTTTCATTATTTGTCTTTCGTAAGTTATTATTTTTCCTTTAACAGAAATCCAATCACCTTTTTGTATCTTATTACCATAAGTGTTTACTAATGAGCCTTTTAATACAATAGGAACAACCTGAGGATTTCCATAAATATTTTGTCTTAAACAAAATCTTAAAGTTCCTATACCAATACGATTTCTATATATTTTATCTATTTGAACAACTTCTCCTCCCAATTCAAATTTATTTATTGAATTCTTTAATTCCTTTTCTATATTATAATTCATTATTTATCCTCCTTAATTAATTATACTAAATTTTTTCTTATATTATTAATTTTATTTAAGATTTTATAATTTATCTCTGAATCATCAATGCACTCAATTAGACAATTATTGTCTTTTAAAAAATTAATAAAATCTAAACAAAATGCTACATCACGAGATAAGTTTTCTATATTTTTTACTATAACTTTATTGTAATCTTTATTTTTTATATGCTTTTTTAACCTATTGAAATCATTTCTATGAAATAAATCAACATTATTTTCAACAATATCGACAAATAAATCATAGTCATAATTTTTATTTATACAATATTCGTTAATTATATTTTTTTGTATATTTTTAAATCGATTATCTTTATTTTGCTTTTTCTTATATGTTAAATATACTGCTACATTTTCCATTTTATTTTCCTCTCATCAATAGTTTTCTTGATTAACTAATATTGCCTTATATACATATTGTTTATTTGTCCCAGACTTACATGTTATAATGGTTATATCCGATTTTTCAGACAAATTCAGATTCATTTTACCTGTTTTTTCAATTTCATAATAATTATTAATTTGATAAATATATTTAATATTATTGTAATAAAAATATATTTGATCATTATTTCTTAATCTATATAAATTTTTAAAAAAGGATACACTACTATTACCAGAATGTCCCGCTAAAACAATATGACTTATATCATCGTTAGGATAAATTGTTTCTTTTAATGTATATATATTTCTATTAACATTATTTAGATAACTATTTTTATCTACTAATCCCTTTTTTAAATTTATTTTAGGTATTTCTAAAATTGCAACATAGTTAATTTTTATTTCTTCATGAACTTCACTTTTTGGTTCTTCAGTAATTATTTCTTTCACATCAGATGTGTCATCTTCAAAAAACTCTTCAATACTTTTTTCTTCTATCTTTTGTATATTCTCTTTTTCATTATAATCATAAATTAACACTGAACTACCAATTATAATAAAAAAGATTCCTATTATAACTAATAAGAATTCTTTTTTATTTTTTCCTTTTTTTTGACTTGATTGTACCATAAATTGCACATCCTAATCCTAAACTAATTAAAGATATCATTCCTAACACTAAATTATCATTTTTATTTGTATTAGGAACTTCAACTACCATCTTTTCATCTGTCATTGTTGATTTTACTACTTTTCCATCTTCTAAAATTTCAAAATACATTTTATTTGGATTTAAAGTATATCCTTCAGGTGCTTCTTTCTCAACAATATAATATTTGCCGTATCTTATTTCTGGAATAATAATTTTACCATTTACATCAGTTCTACCACTAAAAATTAATTCATCTTTTTCATTATATATTTCTATTAAAGTATTTGGTAACGCTTCTGAAGTTGATACATCTGTTTTTGTAAATTCTAAAGTACCAGTTATAGGTTTATCTTTCATTTCTGCTTTAACAATTTCACCATTTTTCTTTATTTCAAAATATACCTTTTCATCTGTAATTGTATAACCAGTTGCTGCTTCTTTTTCTAATATATAATATTTACCTAATTTTAAATTATTAATAACAATTTTACCATTTCTATCTGTTTTTCCAGTAAAAATTAATTTGTCATTATCAGTATAAATTTCGATTATTGTATTTGGAATAACTTCACCATTTATCAAATCTGTTTTTGTAAATTCTACTTTACCCTTTTCTAAATAGTTATTTAAATTAATTTTATTAGTTACTACACTTGTATATTGATCTTTATAAGTTAATTCTATTTTATATTCTTTATTATCTAATATATAACCTTTTAATGTTTGTAATTCTTTTATATAATAAATATCCAATTTTAAATCATTAATTTCTGCATTACCATTTTTATCAGTATATATTTTTTTAATTAAATTTCTATTTTTGTCATATACACCAAACTCTACATTTGCTAATTTTGTATTACTATATGAATATTTATTATTTGATATTATAAATTTTTCTCCAACTTTATTGATAACAATTTTACCCTTAACTTCAGTATTCTTAAATTTTAATTCAATTATAGAATCTTCACCATTTTTTATAATATTTGAATTTTCATTTATACTAAATTTTAAAGGTGTTTTATTCCATAAATATCCAGTAATTTTTTGGTCAAGTTCTTCTACTTGATAATTTCCATAATTTAATGGATATGGTGTTATTAATGTTCCATCAGTTGTTGTTTCATATTCACAAATTGTTGTTTCATTAGGATAAGTTATTTTTTGACATACATATTTATTTGTATCAATATTTTTTATTTTAAACTTTATTCCTGATTTTCTTATATTATTACCATTTTCATCAACTTTAATTATTTTTATTTTTGATGTTATTTCTGCATTTGAAAATACTTTATTAATTTTTTCACCTGTATTTCTTATTTCAAAATGATAATCTTTTATTTTTTCATAACCCTTTGTTGTTGTTAATTGTTTAAGTGTATAACTGCCATATGGTAAAGTAAAATAAATTTTACCATCTTTGTCGGTAGTTTTCTTTAAAACTAATTTATTATTTTTATCATATATACCAAATTCTACATTTGATTCTGGGGTCATTATTTCTGTTTTGTTACTTGCATATACCTTAGTTATATCATAACTTCTACTTATTACTTTTTCATAAACATTTATATTTTGATTTAAGTTATCTTTAGTCATATCAAAATAATATTTTGTATTATCAACTAAATATCCTATACTTGCTGATTTTTCTTTTATATAATATCTTCCAAGACTTGGTAAATTTACACTTATAGCTTGTCCTAACTCATCAGTTGTTAATGAAGTAATATATTCATCATTCTCATTAAAAATATCATATACAGCACCTTTTAGGCTTCCCTCTCCTTGTGCTTTATTTTTATTAGTATCCTTATCTAATTTATTGATTTTAACTTTTCCCGCAACTATATTTAAATTTAATTTTGCAGTTACTGGATCTGATAACCTAGTATGTGCAAGTTTTTGAGAATTAGAATTGTAATAAACTAAATTTATGTCATTATCATAATTTTTTCTAATGAATTTTATTTGATTTTCACCTGTACGATTAACTTTTATATCTAATCTATTTCCATTGATTTGTACCTCATTTGAAGAAGCATCATAAACAGAAAATTCCGACAAAACATTATTTGAATCAACTAAACTAATTGTATCACCAATAACGCCATTTATTGTTTTATTATTAAAATCTGGTTTTGTTGAATGGTTTGAAATTAATCTTTCTATCTCATCTTTTTCTGCTTCTATATTAATAATTTGTCCTCCACCCCTTTTTTGTGTAGACCAAGTTGCTGATAATGGTTTTGCAACTTTCCATATTAATTCTTGAGCTGCCATATAGTATTTTACATTCCCCTGATGTGTAGGATATTCATAACCATAATAACCTATAAGTTCAATTCTCTTTCTTTGTTCTGATGATAATGATGTTACATCCCAACCTCCAACATCATATTTTGTGGAGTATATTGATAATCCGGGTTCGATGCAATACGCCAATTTTCCATCAACATAAAACATTGCTAGTTGATACGAAGAGTAACCTGTTCCATCAGAGTTAACATGAACGTAATAAATATTATCTTGATAACGCATCTCTAAGGTTTCTGCTTTAACATTTTTTGTTGTACAAAAACAAAAAACAGCACTAATGATTGTTAGTGCTATCATTCTTATAACTTTTTTCATTTTTTTCTTTCCTCCTTTAAAAAAGAACACTAATGTGTTCTTTTTGTTTTTTTTTAATAGTTTAATTGTATACGGTATACTTTTTGTCCAGAAGAATTTGTATATGCCTCAAAACACATAGTTGTAGCATCTGTTTCAAAAGCTACATCTATCGATTTACTTTTACATTCTTCCCAAACAGTAAATTCTTTTATAATTCCATTTTCTCTATAAAGACTAGCATCTGGTGTTTGTGAATTATTATCCTTCTCAATATTTTGTGTTGGACCAACCTCAGTTGTTTGTGAATTGTTTTTATTTTCTGGTTGAGATTCATTTGTACTACCTGATTGATTACTTTGTGAATCATTAACATTTTTGTTATTGTTTACACTTGATGTTGAATTGTTTAAATTTGATTTGGTTTCTTTTTTTTGTGAATTATTCACTTCTACCTTTTTATTTGTAGTTTCTGTTTCTTCAATTTTTTCAGTATTTTCATCTTTTACTTTAATGCTTTTTTCATCCTTATTACTATTTTCTCCCTGCATTTTATCATTTTTTTTATTTTTATCAAAATTTATTTTTTGATTTATTTTATTATTCGTTTTATTTACATCATTACTTTTTATTGAATTACTTTTAAAAAAATTTAATAATACAACTAAAGCAACTATAAATATTATTACAATCACTATAATAAATGCTTTTTTTCTCCCTTTTAACATCCTTTTAAATTTTCCTCTCATAACTATCCATCTCCACTCCTTAAATTTCTTATATTGGATTTAAATTTATTTATATTAAAAATTTACTTTATAATATATATCACTCAAAAAAAGAAATTTTGCAAGTGTTTTTACAAATTTTTTTATTTTTTTACAATCATATTCCAACCTTCTTTCTAATATTTTTTTACTATTAACTCAATTTTTATAATTCTTTTTCATATTCGTTAATTCTATTTATTTGTAGCATACACATTAATGTAACTCCTACCAAACCACCAATCATTAAACCTAATAAAAAAAACAATAATTTAGACATAATTTACTCTCCTTTCGATCCTCAAAAAAAATCGTATTTCTACGATTCTTTGTGGTTTTATTTTTTAATATCTTCCCATTGTAATCCAATTGCTAATTTAACAAGTAAACTTTTCTTTATTTGATATAATTTATCACTTCCGATGCATAACATTTGTTTTGTTGCATCTTTTGTCCTTTTTAGTAAAAGCATTTCAACAAAAACAACTTTTTCATAATAACAAAATAAATTATTGAAAATAAAATTAAACCTATTATATGCAGTTTGTAAATCTTCTGCAGTTTGAATTCTTTTTAATGCTGTATTACAAGTTGAATCACTTTTTTTCGTTGTAAACATTTCTGGTTTTAATTCATAATTTACGGTTATATTTGAAATAATAAAATCTAAATACTTACATTCCATTTCTTGAACATTACTAATCAAGTGTTTTATTCTATCTTCAATCGCTTTATTATCATATGCACTAATAGATTGATTATCTAACAATTTATAATCATCTTCAGCATATACAATTTTTTCTTTAGTGAACATATCAAAAAACATTAAACCACCACCTTTTATTTCACTAAAAAAGGAGAAGCAACCCCGTTTAAGGTCATTTCTCCTTTAAATTTATTATTAACTTTATTGGAATTTGAAGAGTCAGAAAAACTAAAATGTTTACCACAAGTTTGTTTATAATGAATAATATTATAGACATTTATGTTTTCTTTTCTTCGTTTCATATCTTTTTTCACCCTTATGGATAAGACATCCATTACTTGTAAAGATATTCTACACCAATTTTTTATAAAGTCAATATAAATTAATAAAAAAATGAAATATTCATCCTTTTCGATAATTATTTCATTTTACTACATTATACCACTTGACAAAACTTATTCAAGTACCAAAATAGTCCTGATTAGTACCTGAAAAGTACCTGAACTTAAAATCTTTCATATAATTCATCCAATGATAAATCATTATATTCATTTATTAAAACTTTAAAATATTCTTTAGCACTTTCTAAATTTTTAAAATTTCTATACAAAAGACTAGATGCTATTACATCTTCCTTATCTGATACAACAAACATATATACTTCATATTCATCATTAATCTTGTTAATAACAAAACCATAACTATATTCATCTTTAACATATTTATTTATATCAATCAAATTTCTTTTTAAATTTTCTTCATATTCACAAGAATATTCTTTTAAATTTTTTATTATTTGTACTGCATTCATTTCTACTACACCTCTAATTTATATTTTACACTAAATTAAATATAAATACCTTTCCAATTTTTGGTATTAACCTTATTAAAATCATATAAATCAGATGTTAAAATAACAAGGTTCATACTGCTCACCTCTTTATTAACAATATTATTATAACATGATATTAAAATAATAAAAACTTTATAACATAATTTTTTTATTATTTAATTTTTTAATAATTTCCATAAAATTGTATCAACATAATCCAAAATAAAATATATTTTTTCCGAAATCACTAATTCTAACATTATTATAGTGAAGAATAGTAAAATCGTTATATCATTTGCAAATCCACCACCCATTATTGTAACAGAAAGATTTGGATCTATTCCACATAAATCAGATAAATCAACACCTATTTTATGAAAAAACATTAATACATCCGTATTAAAAAAAACGAATGTTGTAAATAATAACGAATATATAAATATCATTATAATTTTTCTTAAATTCATTGTACCTCCTTAATAATTTCTACTTAATTTTTACTGCACATATAGTATACCATACATTATCGCAATTGTGGGGCATTTCAGTAATATTTTAATTTTTTTTGAGAAAATTAAAAAAAGGTGATACATAATGAATTATGAGCGTTTAATATTTATAAGAGAAAATTTGGATTTAAGTCAAAGAGAATTAGCAAATAAATTAAAAATTTCTAAATCAAATTATGCAAGATGGGAAACTTCAGAGAAAATAATACCTCTGATTCATTTAATAAACTTATGCAATCTATCTAATACTTCATTAGATTATGTCCTTGGATTATCTGATAAAAAAAATAAATTAAATAAATCAATTAAAATAGATAAAAAGAAAATTGGAAATAATCTTAAAAAAATTAGAACTAATAATAACTTAACTCAAAAGGAATTTGCTGATTCGATTAATACTACTCAGTCAGTTATATCCTCTTATGAAAATGGAAATACTCTAATTCAAACTTCTTTTCTATATGATATATGCTTAAAATATAACATTTCAACAAATAACATTATAAATTAAAAGATTTATTTTATTTGTGTTTTTAGAGTATATTATCTAATTTCAAAAAAAAAAGGTATTACAACCTTATTTTATTTTTTTATATAATATCTTTTTCAAAAATATACTGTACATGTGCAGTTTTTACATTTTTTTCAAAATATTCAATAAATTTTTTGTCAATACAATTTACTTTAAAAAATATAAAACCATAAGTCTCTCCTTGCCATGAAAAACCTTCTTCTAAATCAAATTTATTGAATCTTCTTACATCATCAATTGTTACAAAATCAAAAACCTGTACCATTAAAGAATATTTATAATTCAAACTTTTATAAAATTCACATGCTCTAAATCTAGCACCTAAATCAATATGTTCAATTTTATTTTTTTTACATCTTTTTTCAAATTCCTCAACTAATCTTTTTGCAAGTCCATTCATTCTATATTCTTTTTTTACAGCCAAAATTCCTATTGTTATTTTTTTCTTTTCTAAATCCATACCTTTTCCTGTAAGTCCAGCAACAATCTGATTATCCTTTTCAACATACATAAGAAAATCCTTATTCTTTTTATATTGTTCCTTCATTTCCTCATATCGTTCAGACATTGTATAGTAATGTTCATCATTTTCAACGGCATCATCATAAAATATCTCTGATAATACATTAAATAAATCTTTTAATTCTTTTTCTGATTTTACAGTTTTAATTTCTATCATAATTAAACCTCCTATTTATAAAATTCAGATTCATCATATTCTAAATTAATCCAATTTTTGTCATGAAAACCTTTATTTGAATTTGGAATATTGTCAATCAACTCTAGTTTTTCCAAATCATCAATCAAATCTTTTTCTATATCATCAAATAATTTTGTCTCATCACAACCATTCTTTAATTTAATCAAGAAATCATACATATCGTTAGGTAATTCATAATTCTGAATTGTTGAGCAATCACATAACAATATATATCCATCTTCTTTTCTCATTTTAACATATTTTTTTAAGTACTTCAAACATTTTCCTCCTCTTTTACTCCATACTCTTGTCTATTATTATTTTTTTTCGCTTCTATTAACATTTTCTTCAATTCATCTAAATTTTTTAAACAAAGATGTTCTCCATTTTCAATACAATATGGTGTAGGCATAAGTGGATCATTAAACCACTGAACACTTTGAGGCGGACATCTATCACATTTATCTTTTGCATTACAACCTTCACAACCTATATTTTGATATTTTCTAAATTCATTAAATGCTTCACCATTCCATATATCTTTGATACTTTTTTCTTTTATATTATCCCATTGAATTTGAGATTTTGGAGGATTTACTCTTGATAGAGGGCATGGCGTAACAATTCCATTCGAATAAATTTCACAAAACCAATTTGCTGCAGGACATTCATAGTATATGCGTGAACGGGCACTTTCTTTCAATGTACTTGGCATATCAACAAATGATACATTTATATTAGATTGTTCACATTGCAATTTCAAATCATTCCAATAATTTATGGAATATTTTGATTCGGATGCATATAAATTAGAATTATCTCTTGCTCTTCCAGATATTGATATTGTAGAAATTGACCAACTACTTGGTTTAATTTTTAGAATCAAATCTTTCATTTCATCTACCTTATCTATATTTCCTATACTTAAACAAGTTGCAACACTAGTTCTTATTCCATTATTAACAAAAGTTATGATACTATCTAAAGCACAATCAAATAACTCTTTTTGCATTTTTCCTTTCGCATTTTTTCTTAAAAAGCCATGAGAAATCCAATCTGGTCCATCTAAACTTATTTGAATTCCAAGAATATAATCTTTTGCATTTAAAATAGCATTTTTTATTTTTTTATTAAATACTCCGTTGGTAGTAATCATAAAATAAATTTCATTTTTTACTAAAGCATTAATGATTTTTATAAAATCAGGATGCATGGTAGGTTCACCACCAGATATATTAACAAAGAAAACACCATTCTTAGATAAATCTTCAATTACATTTATCCATTCATCACCTGTCAGTTCATATTTAGGAATATTTACACCATAACTTCCATAACAATGTAGACAACGCATATTACAATTTGATGTCAAAATTAAATAACAGTTATGAGGTATTACTAATTTTTTTCTTTTCATTCATTATTCACACTCCTTTTCACAAGTTTCTTTATGTTATCAGATAATATTTTTTTCTTATCCATATAGTCTATATCTGAATACGCAAGCCATCCTAAATGACTTGATTCGGACAATAAATTACTATCACTTCCAAAAATTATTTTTGAAGAATCTGTGTTTTTTACTAGATACTCAATTGCTTTATTAATTGCATATCTATTACATATATCAATATATAAATTAGGATACTTTTCGAGTAAATTTATAACCTTGTCCATAAATTCAAAACTTTGTGTTGAGTGTGCTAAAAGTACTAGTAAATTAGGATACTTTTTTAAAACTTTTTCCGCCTGTTCAGGAGTTCCATGTAAAAGAAAATATTTATTCAAATTTGCAGTTTCATTAATAATTTCTTCATATAATTTACCATCATATGGATACCAATTTTTAGATGGATATAACTTTAATCCCAAATTTTTTGGATTATGAATTTCTTTAATTGCATATTCAATGTCCTCATCATAATAAGGATTGCATGTAACATATCCATATATTGGGAAATTACGACTTTCAATTATCTTTTTTAAGTCAGTATTTCCAATTATACCATCATATAATAATCCATCCATAGGAGAAGTTATTATTTTACTTATTCCTAATTTTTTTGCTGAATCAATAAGTACATCTATTGACTTTCCTCCACCAATCCAATCAACAATTTGTGCATCATTGCTAACATAATGAGTATGAGCATCAATTACATCAAAATTCAAATTATCGTTTAATTTTAAACCTGAATCAACAGTTTCCGCAACAGGATCTTTTAAATCATAATGCAATTTTTTTACTTGTTTCAAATTAAAAATATTTAAAGCATTCTTATACGCAATGTTATCTTTATCTTCTTCTGATATATTTGAATACTCAATCATAGCCTTTACAGACCCAATATCATAGTATGGATATCCTGAAGAAAATAATAATCTTTCTGAAGAAAACAATTTTGTAACTTCTTCTATCATTCCTTGATATATAAAGCCATTAATTCCAATATATATATTAGGATTATTTTTCATATATTCAAATATATATTTTTTAAATGACCAATTTACATTAGTCACTATTACCTTCAAGTTATCGTACCTTTTTATTACTTCAAAAAAAGCATTTTTATCTTCTATTGTTTCCCAATCTACAATGATAGGTAACCTTGTATTATTTGCAAAGTTAAAAATTTTTTCAAACAAAGTTGAATTAAATATAAATAATTTTGACATATCAAGAGAAATACCTTTTGCGTTTGAATTTGACAAAAAATTTAGATATTCATCTATATTAGATATATCATATTCAATACCTGGATAAAGGGATATAATTGGTATGATATATTTATTATTTTCAGAAATCTTTAAGATTTCTGCATTTGCTTGAATGATTGAATATGTTTTTGCTTTTGAAGAAACTGCAAGACATAAATCTATTCCTATCTTTCTATGTTCATTAACGAATGAATTAATATCATAAGGTATTATGTTATTTATAATATTAGATCTTTTTCCAAGTTCACTATTAATATCAATATAAATTCTATTATTCATATTAGTGTACCTCCTTTTATTTTTTTGCTAAGTAGTATTGAAAAATACTATCACTTTTTTCATCATATCCAATTGTATCAATCAGAGATAAATTTTGTTCATCAAAATGCGTTTTAGGTATTAAGATTGGTGTATGACCTATACATAATATATATCCGTCATCAACTACTTTTTTTATTAATTTATCAAACAATTTTTTAGCACTAACTGAATCTACAACGCCACCATTTAAAAATCTTAATACAAGTAAATCAACACTTTTATCCATTATAGGAGAATTATTTGCGTCGCAACAAAAGGATTTATCAACATTTTTTTTTGAATATTTGACCATTGATTCATTCAAATCATGACCAATAGTTGTAGAATCGGGAAAAATTTCTTTTAAATCTTTCAAAAATTCACCAGTCGAACAAGCAGGATCATATATTACTTTTGGATTTATATTATTCTGCATTAAATTTTCTTTTGCAAAATTTCTTATATGACTTTCTCCTATTGACAAATATTTTGCTAATTTTTCATCAACATCCCAATTCAAATTATCTGATGTTTGCTCTTCATTTGTATTGAAATATCTAAAACGAAATGGATAATCAATGAAAAAATTTTTTTTGTTTTTTCTTATATTTTCAAAAACAAATTTTTTTTCATCTTGCGTAAAAGGATAATACATTAAATTTATTTTTCTATTTCTATAATCAACATTATATAATACTCCTAGTATCATATTGTATGTTATCCTACTACAATTTAATGATTTTAATTCATTGTTCAAAAAATATTGTGACAATGTTTTTCTACCAACAATTATATTTCCTTTTGTATCAACAATATAAAATATTGTTTGAGGCATATTAAAATCATATTCAACAAAATTTTGAATTTTTCTAGTATATAATTTTTTGTTATACTCTTTTATCTCGATAAAAGAATTTTCGTATATTTTATATTCTCTATCAATTATTTCATTTTGATTTAATAAAGTCTTATTTATTTTACTCACTTCCATTCATAATACAAATAATAGCAACATTTTTATGTTGCTATTATTTCATTAATACCATTAATATTGGTTTTGACAACAAGTAAGCATAGATACTGCTTTTAAAACTTTTGTATTCTTGTTACTTTTTGATTTTCTAGCAACTACAGCTAATCCAACTGTTCCTGTGTTCATGATATCACCTCCTTTACAATTATACAATATATAAATTTATTTTTGTAAATTAGATTCCACTTGTAAAATATATTTTTTTATATAGTTATCTATATTATATTTATATATTTCACATTCTGGTTCATTATTCTTTATTCCAATATAAGGACAACCACCAGTACAAATAGGTAATAAATCACATTTAACACATTTATCAAATTCAAAAGGATTCCAATCATAATAAGAGTGATTATGAGCACTTCCTATTTCATTTTCATATTGATAATCATCTATTGTTGAAATACGCTTATCATATCTTCCAATGTCATTTTCACATTTAAAAATATTTAAATCAGGATCAATCACAAAAGTTCCAACCTTACATGCTCTACAATAAATTGGCAATTGTCTTGGTAATTTATTATTTGTTGGTTTATCTAATGCTTGTCTATTCTCAAATTCATCTTGAATTTCAGAATACCTTTTTTTATCAAAATATATATCATCATCTTGACATGAATCGGTATATTTTCTAACAAGACCAAGATACATAGGTAATGATAATTGATTTGTAACAATATCTCTTAACTTTTCAATTGCAATTTCATTTGTTTTATCAATATTCATTCTTATAACTGTATTAATTTTACTCTTTTTTAATTTATATAAATTTTCTACAATTGTATCAAATGTAGGTTCGCCATTTAATAAACATCTTCTCCTATTATGAGTTATTGAATCACCATCAAGAGTTATATATAGTTGGTTGATTTTAAGTTTTTTCAAGTCGCTTATAATATCATCACTCAATAAATACCCATTTGTTGTCATAAATGCATTATAATCAACATTGTATTTATCACATATTTCTATTATTTTTTTACTCATATTTTTTATAATGGAAAACGCCATTAATGGTTCACCACCAAACCATATTAAATTTAATTTTTTATAACCACTTAATAATTGTTTCTCAATAAAATTAATTATTTTTAACTGTGATGCTTCATCAATTATTTTACCATTTTTATTCTCATAGCAATATGTGCAATTAAAATTACAGCGTAAAGTGGGTGCTATAGTTATTGTTAACAAATCATGTCTTTGTTGCTCTTCATCATATCTTTTCTTTAAATAATCAAGTTCATCAACATCCTTATTCACCAACATTCCATTTTTAAATAACAGATTTAATAAATCTTCATCTGTTGATTCATTATTTAAAATTTTTTCATACTGTGATTTTGTAATTTTTAAGTATTTCGAAGTTAAAATATTAACTATGTAATAGTTACCATTTATTATTCTTAATAGATTATATTTAGAATACTTCATTATATCACCTCAAATTAACTCCATCACTTTTTCCTAATGTAAGACATTTATTCTTTTCTTGAGTATTATTTTCTGTCAAATTATTAATCAAAGATTTCTTTTTTATTAAAGTTGTAACTTCTTGACGATTATGAAATAAACTTTTGATAGTTAATACATCATAGTTCTTGCTAAGTATTTGAACTGCTTCATCAATATCTGCTTCAACTTTATCAGGAAGTTTCAATGTAACAACAGCAAGACCATTTTCCTTTAAAGTATTTGATAAATTATTCATTATAGAAGCAGTCGTTTTAGGGTCTACATTCATATCATTTACGATAATATCAAAGAAATTATTGAAATCTAAATCTTCAATCCTACACTTAAAATGTTTTATTTTAGGATTTTTTTCTAATTCAGGTTTCAAATCGCCTGGATCAACGGCAATCACATTATATCCGTGATCGGCTAAAACTTTTGTCCAACCACCTGGAGCTGCACCAATATCAAGAGCATATCCTTCACCACTTAAATTTATACCAAATTTAATAAGTGCTTCCTTTAATTTATTTTCAGCACGGGATATTTCTCTACCATTTTTTGAACAAATCCTATATTCATCACAATGAAAATTTAAATTTTGACTACTATTTGAAAAACCAACATAATAATTGTCATTATTAATCAAAATTGAAATTATATCTATATTTTCATTTTTCAAATTATTATCTGAAAATACTGGAGTACATCCTTGCTTTTCATATTCTTGTCCAACAAATACTTCTAAGTCTTTTGAAGAATATGGTAATCTTCCATTAGGACTTCCCTTAACAATTCTACACTGAACTGCAAATTTATCTTTCTCTGATAAATTTGTAATCTTTTTAATATCATTCAAAATATTAATTTTATCAATATCAAGATTTTCACTAATTATGCCTTCTTCCATAATAGGCATTAAATGCTTAACAAATATTGGTGATTGATTCTGTATCTTGTCTAAGAAAGAAACAGTATCTAACTCAGATTCTATAATTAAAACTGAATCATCCAATACCTTTGAAATTTTAATGTTTCTATCAACATTAAACAATTCTTTTACCATGCTTTTTCTAAAACATGGAGTATAAGTAATAACAAACTTACTCATGTTCTTAACCTCCCTACATAATTTTAAAAAAGAGGGCAAAAAAACCTTTATGCCCCCTTAATAAAATAAAAAATAATTTAAACAAATGATACGTTTTGAGAATTCACTAAATTTATTGTATGTCATAATAAACCTCCATTTGTTGCGTGTTATAATACACTTTTTTCCAAATAATGTCAATAGATATTAAAAATTTTCTAAAATTTATTAATTTTTTGTTAACTTTTATATATGAATTTATAAACCTAATTATCCAATCTACATATTAATATTTAAAATTCTAATTCTATCAATATTCTGGATAATTGGCTCATTATATATTGTATAATTTTCAAATAATTCCTTTAATGAATTATAAGAATATTTTCTATTTTGATATAAAATAGGATAAATAATATATTTATCATTAAACACAATTTTGTACTCAAGAGTATAAATTCTTAATCTAATCATTTTATTATTTGATAGTATATTTTCAATTAAATTATATTTGTTCATATGAATTGACTTCCTTTAAAATAGTTGAGTTTTTTAAGATGGTATTCCTATTTTCAATCAAATATGATAAAAATAATTTTTTCTTTAGATCATTATCTAATTTTATCATTATAAGTGCAATTTGTTCACTTTTCATTTTTTGTTTATCTAATTCTCTTAAGATTAAATCCTCTAAATTTTTCATTGTATCCCCCTGAATTATATATAAAATATATGTTTATTATAACATTTTTTTATGATTATGTACAATCACATATTTAAATTATCAGATAAATCTTTATCATCCCATAAATCTTCCTCTGACAATCTTCTTATATTACTCTCAATAGAATTTTTGAAATATCCATATTTATTTTCTATTATATTTCCTTCTTCATCTTTAAAGTTTCTATTAATTACTCTTGGAACTATATAATGTATAATTTGTATTAAATCTTTATATTCATTACCATCATATAGTAAATTTTCAAATAACTTATCATAGTAAAATATTTGGATATCCTCTTCATTTATATATCCTCTATCTATTAATTCTAAAGTTAAAATATTATGTTCCTCTGGTACAAAAAAAGATGATATGGTTTTATCATCTTTATCTATTTGTTTTTTAGTATTTATTTGGGTAGGAATTTCCATATCTGGAACATCCAGGTATGGATTTTCCGTATCTGGAGTATTTTTTATCTTTTCTTTATTTATAAAATGCGGTATTTCATATATTAAATAATTATATTCAAAATATCCTTTATCTCCTCTTGTTTTTTCAATTTCTAAATAATGATGTTCTTGTAATTCTTTTAATATAGATCTTATTCCATCTCTACTTTCCTTACTAATAGCACATAATCCTTTCAAAGAATAATCCCAATCGTCAGGTAAACTCAACATAAAAGATAATAAACCTTTCGCTTTATATGTTAAACTTCTATCTTTTAAATGATAGTTTGACATTTGAAATGAACCCCTTAGAGTAGATACAATAAAAAAAGGA
>UMCF01101857.1_pt1 | contig 24800 bp, 23 predicted proteins | sample 1964131 | NCBI WGS metagenome assembly UMCF01 (sample SAMEA4835958, study PRJEB28245) | human gut metagenome | biome: gut microbiome; material: fecal sample | place: Denmark | collected 2008
GTGTAGTGCTGGCGGTCTATCTCTTGTTTTCGGTTGCTTACTTCCTTACCGTACATGAGCATTCGGGCATCGCTTCATATATATTCGCGGCAAAGCCGCCACCTTCATTCCTCATTCCTAATTCCTCATTCCTAATTCGCGCAAGCTTTCATCCGCGCTCAAGGGGGCGGCACGCCCACGGGGCTAACCCTGCACCCGTTTTAATTCAGCGTCACATACTTTCCGCCTTCGACCTTGAGGAGGACGAGGTCGACATCCGGATCCCCGGAATTATTGAAAGTCATCGGACCGACAGCGGACTCGAAATTCTTCACATTCGCGAGGGCCTCTCTGACCTTCTTCGAATCCGTCGTGGTGCCTGCGTCTTCCATCGCTTTCGCTGCGAGCTTCACAGAGACATACGCACATGCTGCGAAGTTGTCCGGATCGTGATTGTACTTCGCCTTGAAGTTCTTCACGAAGTTCTGGGTCGCCTGGCTGTTGCGGTCAGCAGACCACATAGAGGAGACATACACATTGTCAGCGGCCGCTCCTGCGATCTTGAGGAGCTCGGGCGAAACGAAGCCGTTATCCCCGAGGACAGGCTGATTCATTCCCATTTCTCTCATCTTCTTCAGGATGAGTCCGCCTTCCTGATAGTAACCGGCAACGACGACCGCATCCGGATTCACATTGTGGATCTTCGTCAGCTGTGCGGAGAAGTCCGTATCCTTATCCGCGAAGGTTTCCGTCGCGACGATGTTCACGCCCTCCGCTTCGAGCGCCTTCACAAAGGTCTTGTAGGCAGATACCTGATGCTCGTTGTTGTTCGAGTAGAGGACAGCCACATTCTTATAGCCGAGGAGCTTGTGCGTTTTCTGCACGGTCTGCGGGATATTCTTCGACTCCGGCACGCAGTTTCTGAACATGTAGTCGCCGATCTCGATGAGGCCTTCTGCGGTGGTCGCTACGCCGAGGAGCGGGATCTGTGCCTTCTGGAAGAGCGGGCCGACCGCTTTGTATTCACCGGAGATCAAGGGGCCGACGACCAGCACCTTCTTGGCAGCGATCATCTTCTGCGCCGCACTCACGCACTGCTGCACATTGCCCTTCGTATCCGCCATTTCGACATCGAAGTGGATCTTGCCTTCCTTATTCACTTCCTCGACCGCCAGGTCAAAGCCTTCCTTCTCCGCAAGACCATACGAAGCGACACCGCCCGACACGCCATTCAGGAAGCCCACCTTTGCGACCTTCGCGCCTGCTGCCGGCTTCGAAGCGCTTTCCTTATTGCCATTGCCGCCGCATCCTGCCAGGCCTGCCATCGCAGCTGCCAGCATCAGTCCAAGTCCTGCTCTTTTCATCATTTTTTTCATTTCCATTTTTAGTTCTCCTTTAGTTGTCAATAGCAAATCGTTCTTGATCGTGTTGTTTGGGAAATCCAAAGTGAAAGGCTTGAGGTTTGCGATACGAGCAAATTGGCAAGACCTGCGGCGCTTTTTGTACGCCGCACGCCCATTCCTCATTCCTGATAAAAAAGCCTCCGATGAGAATACTCTCATCGGAGGCGCTTTGGCGCGGTACCACTCCGGCTTATCACTCACCATCCGCAGATGATCCAAGAAAAAAGTCCCTGCCCCAAAAGGGCAAGGACGCTTTTGCGTGGTACCACCTTGCATTTATACTCTGCCAAGGGGCGTACCGGAAATCAAAAAGCCCCTGTCCACTCTGGGACAGGGGCGAGATCGCGGTACCACCCTGCATTATACTTTAATGGCTATTCCGTAACGGGGACATCCGTCCGAGCCTACTACCTTCGGCTAGGAAGCTCACGAGTGATAGATCACGGATACGTCGCACCGGTTTTCACCATCCACCGGCTCTCTGAGGCTCCGAATTTCCGATTTCCTCTCGTTCACAGCATGTACTTGTTTGAACTTGATTGCAAGTATAACGGATACACGCAGGTTTGTCAAATGGAAATTTTTTGAACGAATGAGGATTTCGTATTGCGATTTGTCAATCTCCGGACTTAGTGAGAAGTGGCGGAAGGGGCGCACCATTCATATAGCACCCCCATCCCCCTCATTACATAAAACAGCCTGTTCATCATTCCTATAAAACTCAACGGCGCTTCCTAATTTTTATGCGCCGTACCTTCACTCCTCACTCCTAACTCCTCACTCCTAACTAGAGCGTAGAACTTTCATTCACAATCAAGGGACGGTACGCCCCACAGACCCCCTTCGACTCTTTCATCGCTTAGTACCTTGCATTGCAAAGTACCTTGTGATATAGTATTAGCAGATGAGAACCAAGGTCGCCTATGCGATCAGCATTTCCCCAAAATTCTAAAGAAAGGAGCGATCATGAACGTCCAACTCAAGAAGGGAGTGATGGAGATCGTCGTACTCTCCATGCTCCGCCGGAAAGACTTCTACGGTTACGAGCTGGTGACAGAGATTTCCAAATATATCGAAATGTCCGAAGGCACCATTTACCCGCTCCTCAACCGTTTCAAGAAGGATGGGCTCGTCGATACCTATCTCGCCGAGTCACACAATGGTCCGCCCAGAAAGTACTACCGCATCACGGACAGCGGACGCACGGAATTCAAAGAGTCTGTCAAAGAATGGCAGGAATTTAACAAAGCAGTACAGAAGCTCATGCAAGAAGGAGGCGAGCCTCAATGAATAAAACAGAATTTTTAGACCTTCTCCGCTACTATTTCAGAAATGCAAAGAAGAGCGAGGTGGAAGAGATCCTCGCTGATTACGAAGCCCACTTTGAAGAAGGAAAGAAGCGCGGGCTCACCGAAGAGGCCATCGCAAAGGAGCTCGGAAGTCCGAAGGACATCTATGAGTCCTACGCTTCTGAGGGCGTCGTCGATGAGAAATCCAAAAGCGTGCGCTTCACCGATGACGCGAAGGAAGCCGCGACCGCAGCGGCCCGCAAAGCGGGAAAAGCCTGGGACGAGGTCAGTCCGAAGCTGCCTGCGGCTGCCGAAAGGGCGGCGCTTCTCACCTCGCGCCTGCTCTACGGCACCAGCCTTCTCCTCGCTATCATTCTTATCTGCGCGACCCTGCTGATCCTCGCTCTCATCTCCATCGAGTTTGCTCCGCTGCCCGGCGTCATGCCTCTGCCCGGCCTTCACCTCATGACGAAGCTCTCCATCGGCGTCGCAGGAGTCTCCTCCGCACTCGCCGTCTTCCTCATCGGCCGCGAAGGCAGTAGGGCCCTGCAGGGCTCCTTTTCCAAGGAAGAGAAGGGCGGTGAAGAAAAATGAAAAAGATCGTCGTCTGCATCGCACTCGCGATCATCTCCATGATGAGCGCCGCCGCCTCCTTCCTCGTCAATGACGCCCCGGCGTACAGAAGCTGGGCGCAGGTGAACCGCCCGAAGATCATGGAGACCTTTGGCCGGGATAAAAAAGAAAAGCCGGGCAAAATGCCCCGCCCGTTGCCCGTCCCAGAAAAGAAGAACAGCGCGCGCCCATGATGAATCCGTCCCATCCCAAAATGGAAGACAAAGACCATCACCAGAGTGCGCGCGACAAAGCAGGCCCGCCGACAGCTCCGCAGGAAGAGGGAAATCAGTGACTAGGGACTAGGGACTAAATACCACGTTCGGGCATCGCCATTATTTACACTCCGCGGCGCATTTCGTCATCCTGAGCGGAGTGAAATGTCGGATGTTCGATCATGTAAAGACGGAACAGTGAGAACTGAGTCGAAGGATCTGGCGCCGCACCACCACTCCTCACTCCTCATTCCTCACTCCTCATTTTTCTCCCCTTCCCTTTCCCTGCGTTTTTATATATACTGAGTACAACAGATTTTTATGCGACCCTCGCCGTCATAAAAGAAAGGATGAATCATCATGAAAAAACTGAATGTACTCCTCACCGCTTCTCTCTTAGGTCTTGCCCTCACGGGCACTGCCCTCCTCACTGACACGGCGAGCGCCAAGGATCCGACGCCGCAGAATGCCGGACAGGCAGAGGCTAAGAAGCCCGCCCAGCGCGAGCTGAAAGACTGGGAAAAGAAGTATTACGAACTTCATCCTGACCAGCTGAAGCAGGATCAGGAAAAAGCCCATCCCGAAAAGAGACGTCATACCGATGAGGATGACGTAGAGTGGCATCGCTTGTGATGTCAGGGAATGCGCTGTTTCATGAGTGCCTGTCTTGAAATTCTAAGGAAACACGCCTGAAACTCGCCTTTTTCCCCCCCGAAAGGAGCCCCATTATGACTACCATCAAAAAACTCTTCCTGATCGCAGCCTGCGCGCTTGCCTTCTTATCCGCCGGAGCCTTTGCATGGAATACTGTGTCAGCGGCGGACATCGATACCGAGGGTCGTGACTACCACATCGCTCTCCATGAAGCCGAGCATCCGGGAGATCCCCTCCCGCCGCCGGAATACCGCCACCACAGGAAGCATAGGAGAGCCCATGCGCAATGGCTCAAGGAGGAACGGCGATCCCACCACAAGCCCCCGATCTGCGTCACTCGATGACACCTATCTCTCAAGCCCCAGGAAAAGAGGCCCAAGAAAAACGCACAGCCGTATGGCTGTGCGTTTTAGCGTGACCGGCAGCCGCGGAGGGCTTCGAAAGAACGGATCTGATCGTTATCCGCTCTCACTCTGGAATCCAGCTCTGCGCCTACACCGTATTTCCCGCCACCCATGCAAAGTTTCTTTTACAGGGAAACAAATATATAGTACAATGAAAGATAATAAACTAGCGCGAAAAGCAGTACGGAAAACACAGAAGAGGAGTACGACATGAGTTCCAAAGAAGAATCATCGACCATGGAAAGCGTGCAGAAGGACATACCGTGTCTGCGGAAAGTTTTTTCCATAGTACGTCTTGTCAAGGCTACGCATCCCGAAGACCATGATACAGAGGATGGTTCCGGACTTTCCGCAGGTGATGATGACAGCCGCCGAAGCGCTTGTGAATTCTGCGCCCCGCAGACCCATCAGAGCGCCTTTACCGATAAGGGCATGCATCTCCACTTCAAGGTCATCGACGGCAAAATGTACCAGATCTTTGCGAAGCCGCTCACGATCGAAGGAGTGCCCTACGTTCTGGAAATGCTAAAGCACATCGATAATACAGACCTCTTCCTTGCGGAAGGCTATGACCAGCTGATGTCCTTCAGCCATCAGCTCTACATCGATGCCCTGACCGGCGCGTACAACCGCCGTTTCTGGGAAGACAAAATGAAGAGCTTTTCCGGCGTTGCCGGTATCGCTCTGATCGACCTCGATGACCTGAAGCTCTACAACGACACCTTCGGCCACAGCGCAGGCGATGCGGCCCTGAAGGCGCTGGTACAGATCACGAAAAAAAGCATCCGCCGCACAGACAAGCTGATCCGCTATGGCGGAGATGAATTTCTCCTCATCATGCCGAATGTCTCCTCCTCCATCTTCGCAGAGAAGCTCCGCACCATCCAAGAGCACATCCATGAGGCAGACTTCCCCGAATTCCCCGGACTTAAGATTTCTGCCAGCATCGGCGGTGCCATGCTCTACAATGGCAGCATCGAAGAAGTCGTCTCCCGTGCGGACAAGCTCATGTACTATGCCAAGTCTTATAAAAATACCGTGGCCATGGACAAAGAAGTGGAATATGAAAAGACGCTGCTCGATACCTCTGCTGCGAAGCCGAAGGTACTGATCGTCGATGATTCGGAGCTGAACCGAGATCTCCTGAAAGAAATGCTGCGCGATCGTTATGAGGTCCTCGAAGCCGCAGACGGTGAAAAGGGGCTCGCTCTCCTCTATGAGCTCGGCACGAAGATCTCCCTCGTACTTCTCGACGTCGTCATGCCGAAGCTCGGAGGCTTCGATGTACTCGCCGTCATGCAGAAGGAACGCTGGCTCGATGACATCCCCGTCATGATGATCTCCGCCGAAGACTCCCCTACCTTCATTCAAAGAGCCTATGACATGGGCGCATCCGACTATATCACCCGCCCCTTTAACATGAACGTCGTCCGCCAGCGCTCGGACAATATCACAAAGCTGTATGCCAAGCAGCGCCGTCTTTTGAGCCTGGTGTCAAGCCAGATCCAGGAAAAAGAACGAAATAACCACATCATCATCAGCATCCTTTCCGAAGTCGTCGGTCTCAAAAACGGGGAAAGCCGCAAGCACATCCTGAGTGTCAGCCGCATCACCGAACTTCTCTTATCGCGTGTCATGCAGCGCACCAACCGCTACCATCTCACCTGGCAGGATGAAGCCCTCATCACGAATGCCGCCGCTCTCCATGACATCGGCAAGATCGGCATCGATGAGAAGATCCTGAACAAGCCCGGCAAGCTGACCAAGGAAGAATTCGAGATCATGAAAACGCACACCCTGATCGGCGCAAAGATGGTCGAACATCTGGAAGCCTTTCGGGAAGAGCCCTTGGTCAAGGTGACTTACGTACGCCATCTGCCGCTGGCATCACGAGCGCTGGGACGGTCACGGATACCCCGACGGCCTCAAGGGCGATGCCATCCCGATCTCCGCGCAGATCGTATCCATCGCTGACGTCTACGATGCCTTGACAAGCAAGCGCGTCTACAAGGACGCCTTCGCTCACGAAAAAGCCATCCGGATGATCCTCGACGGGGAATGCGGCCGCTTCAACCCGCTCCTCCTGGACTGTCTGCTGGACATCAAAGACAGCCTGAAGGAGGAACTAGAGAAAAGCAGCCCCGGCCTTGACATCCATCGGAAGATCCCCGACGGGATCATCCGGGATCTGTGACCGGTGCTCTCTCTTCCCCTCTCATCCTTTCCACGGCGCGCCACGCCGCAAATCCATTGAATGTAAGGAGTTTCCTATGAATATCGAAGCATGCTACAACAAAATGGGCGCTGACTACGCCGAAGTGAAGAGCCGCCTCCCGAGCGACGCCTTTATCAAGCGTTTTGCGCTGAAATTCTTAGATGACCCTACCTTCGCACTGCTCGAAAAGAGCCTCGCTGAAGAAAACGTGGATGAAGCCTTCCGCGCCGCACACACGCTGAAGGGCATCACGCAGAACCTCGGCTTCAGCCAGCTCTCACCGCTGGCGATCGAGATCACGGAGATTCTCCGCAAAGGTACCATGGACGGCACAGACACCCTCTTCCCGCAGCTGAAGGAAACATATGATATGACCGTCGCCTGCATCAAAGAAGTGGATGAATAAGACGTGATAAAAGCGTTTTGGATCGTGAATGATTCAAAGCGTTTTTTTTGGCGACTTTTGTGACTGGTGGCTGGGAAACAGCAGACTCTCACATCGTCATTTCGAGCGCATGCGAGAAATCTTTGTCATTCGCGGGGAAACGGGTCATGAGAGAAACGCGCAAACGGGAAACCTGTTATCCCAAAGCCTTCGGGCATCGCCCTATTGATACTCTGCGGCGCATTTCGTCATCCTGAGCGGAGTAAAATGCCGGATGCTCGATAATGTAAAGGCGGAACCGTGAGAACTGAGCCGAAGGATCTGGCACCGCACCACCATTTCGCATTTCTCATTTCTAATTTCTCATTCAATCGAGGCTTTCATTCGTAATCATGGAACAGCACGCCCCACGGGCAAACCCTGAACCCTCATCGATTTTATGATTTCTTTAACTCCCGGCGATCCGCCATACACACACTATATTTATACTACTTATATATGTCTCATTATATATCCCTGAGTGTGCTATAATATAGCGTAGGCTTATGTGCCTTAACGGAGGAATCATGATATCGATCGTAACACCTGTATATAACGAAGATGGCAATGTCGTCTATTTCCATGACGAAGTGACGAAAGTCATGCAGACGCTGGATATGGACTACGAGATCATCTACGTCAATGATGGCTCGAAGGATCGCACCGACGAGCTGATCCACCAGCTGGCAGCCGGCGACCCGCATGTGCGGGCGCTGACCTTTGCACGCAATTTCGGCCATCAGATCGCCATCACCTGCGGCATGGACTTTGCCGTCGGAGACGCCGTCATCACGATGGATGGCGACATGCAGCACCCGCCGGCGCTCATCCCGAAGCTCATCCAAAAGTGGCAGGAAGGCTATGACATCGTACAGACCATCCGCACCGCGACAGAAGATGCCGGCCCCATCAAAAAGCTGACCTCGGCAGGCTACTACGCAGTGATCAATTCCATTTCAAACTCGCCCGTCGTCCCTGGCGGCTCCGACTTCCGCCTGATGGATCGCAAAGCGCTCGATGCCTTTCTGCGTTTCCGTGAGCATTCCCGCTTCATCCGCGGCATCGTAGGCGGCCTTGGCTTCAAGCAGTGTACCATCGAATTTGAAGCGCCTGCCCGCCACGCCGGTGTCTCGAAATTTTCCATGAAAAAAATGCTGCACTTCGCGATGGACGGCATCATCACGAATTCCACCCTGCCGCTGCGTGTGGCATTCTATCTGGGTGTCTTCGCGGCCATCGCAGGCGTCCTTCTCATCCTTCATGTCCTCTACTGCGTCATGATGGACAAAGCCGTCCCTGGCTGGGCGACCATGACCATCCTCATCGCCATCTTCGGCAGCTTGAATCTCATGGGCCTCGGCATCATCGGCGAATACCTCGGGCGTATGTTTGAAGAGACCAGAAACCGCCCCCTCTACTGGCTCTCCGACGACACCGCCGCCCATCTCGATAATCCCTATCGAGTGAGCCATAAGAAAGAGTGACAGGGAACTAGTGACTGGGGACTGGGGACTAGGGACTGGGGACTAGGGACTGGGGACTAGTAGCTAGGGATTAGACGTTACGTCAGACATCAGACGTCTGCCCTTCGGGCATCGCCACTATTTGTACTCCGCGGCGCTCAGGATGACGAAATGCGCCCCCCTTTGAACCTCTTGAACCTGCTGAACCTCTTTCACACGCAATCAAGGGCGGCACGCCCCACGGGCTACCCCTGAAGTTTGAAAGCAGGGATGAGTGGCTAGGGATTGGGGATTAGGGATTAGGAGTGACTAGTGACTGGGGACTAGTGACTTGAATACCGCCTTCGGGCATCGCCCTATTTATACTCCACGGCGCTTCCTTATTTGATGCGCCGTACCACCATTCCTAATTCCTCATTTCTAATTCCTCATTCGAGCAGAGCTTTCATACACAATCAAGGGACAGCACGTCCAAGGGGGCTAACCCTGAACCCTGAACCTCATTTTTCCGAAAGGAGACTTCCTCTTGTCCAATACATCCTTTTTTGAAAGTGAATTGTTTTCTGAACTGACCGAAGACCTGCACCAGTCTTCGCGTTTTACTGCGACGTACCGCATCGCAGCCCCCACGTATGAAGAAGCGAAGAAGATCGCCTTTGGCATCGCCGTCGAGCAAACGGTCGAGTGTCCTTACGAGCTGGTAGACGGCACATCGATCGCAGACACCATCGTCGGCCAGATCGAAGATCTGAAAAAGGCGGAAGCCGGCGCATACTATGCGACGATCTCCTATGAGCCGGAGGCCGTCGGTGATGAGATGGCCGAGCTCCTCAATATGCTTTTCGGAAATACGAGCCTGCAGCCCGGCGTCCGCCTCATGTCCTTCGAACTGCCCGAGACCATGTACAACAATTACCCGGGCCCGCGCTTCGGCAGAAGCGGTCTTCGCGACCTCTGCGGCGTGCCGCGCGGTCCGATCTTCATGTCCGCCATCAAGCCGCTGGGCAAGTCTCCGAAGGAGCTCGCGCAAATGGTCTATGACCTCGCACTCGGCGGCTGCCCCATCATCAAGGATGACCACAGCCTCATGGACCAGCACTATGCACCTTTCAAAGAACGTGTCCTCCAGTGCGTCATGGCACTTGCGGATGCCAAAGAGAAAACGGGCAGGAAAAGCATGTACATCGCCAACTGTACCACAGATGGTCTGGGCTTCCTGGAGCGTGCGTATCAGGCCAAGGAAATCGGGGCCGACGGCATCATGGCCGCCCCTGCCATCACCGGCTTCACCATGATCCGCGACCTTGCGCGGGATCCGGACTTCGGCCTGCCGATCTTCCTGCACCCCTGCTTCTCCGGTCCGCAGGTCCTCTCGCAGGATGCGGGCATTTCCCCCTTCTGCTACTATGGCCAGCTCTCCCGCCTCGCCGGTGCGGATGCGGTCATCTTCACCAGCTTCGGCGGCCGCTTCTCCTTCTCGCAGGATACCTGCCAGAAAATCGCGGAAGGCACCGAGTCGAAGATGGCAGACCTTCGGGCGAACTTCCCTGTCCCCTCCGGCGGCATGCGCTGGCAGCTCTTCAAGGAAATGGTCCGCGTCTACGGCCCCGATACCATCTTCCTCGTAGGCGGCGCTCTTCAGACAGAAGGCCCCGACCTCACAGCCAATACCCGCTTCTTCCTTGAAAAACTCGCGGAAGCGGTAGGAGAGAAGTGACTGGTGACTGGTGACTGGTGACTAGTGACTAGTGACTGGTAGCTAGGGATTAGGGATTAGGGATTAGGGATTCTCCCCCAACTGAGCAGCCCCTTGAAGAAGGGGCGCGCCGAAGGCGCAGGATAGAGTGCCCCGCAGGGGCACAATTCATCGTAGCGGTATATCGATCATTTGCGCTGAACCTTTTACCTGCCATCCCATATCTTCATTTACCATTCCTTAAAAAATGGCGATGTGAAATAACGATCATCTCATTTTCGCGTTCAATCTGCCGCGGGGGACTTGCAGCTCTCATAGGAGTGACCGGGAAATCTTATCCCAGCTGTCTTTCATGCCATAGTCACCCTATCCGCCCCTGCGGGGCACCTTCCCCTAGAGGGGAAGGCTGCGATACGAGAATACCATCTTCTAAAAAAGGCGGCGAAGCCGCCACCTTAACCCTGAACCCTGAACCTCGAACCCTGAACCAAATGAAAGCAAAGTAAAAAGGAGCTGTGAAGAAATGCGGATTCATTTCTTCACAGCTCCTTTTTCTATTTCTTCCCCTTCCATGCCAGGATCGCAGAAAGCACGAAAGCCACAGCGAGCATGGAGGAAAAGAGGTACAGAGTCGCGCCATAGCCCCCCGTCGTTTCCTTCATGAAAGAAAGGAGAAGCGGTCCGGCGACACCTGCCATGCCCCAGGCGGTCAGGATGGAGCCGTGAATGGAGGCAAGCTGCTTCACGCCGAAGAGATCGGATAGGAAGGCAGGCATGCAGGAGAAGCCGCCGCCGTAGCAGGAGATCACGGCGAGTACCAGCATCTCGAAGAGAAGCGCATCACTGACATGGGCAAGTGCATAAAAAGCGAAGACCTCGAACGCAAAGAAGATCATGTAGGTCACGCCGCGGCCAATCCAGTCGGAGACGGATGCCCAAAGGATACGGCCGGCGCCATTCACGATACCGATGATACCGACAAGGGAAGCTGCCTCGGCCGCGCTCATGCCGATGATCTCCTGCGCCATGGGCGAAGCCACGGCAAGAAGGCCGATGCCGCAGGTGATATTCGTGAAGAAGATCCACCACAGCACATACCATTTCCACGTGTGCATGGCCTCTTTGCGCGTGAGACCTTTGGCCTGAGCTGTCTTTTCCCCATCCTTTCGGATCTCTTCCTCAAGCACCTCTTCCAAAAGCATCGGGATCTCCCCCTTCCTCGGCGGCCGGATGTAGGAGGCGGAAAGGATCATGACCATCGCATAGGCAGCGGCGAGGATGAGGAAATTCTCCGTGAGCCCGAAGCGATCGACAAGATAGCGCATGGCAGGACCTGCGATGAGCGCTGCGAAGCCGAACCCCATAATGGCCAGCCCCGTCGCAAAGCCGCGATGCCGGGGAAACCATTTCACAAGCGTAGAGACAGGCGTGATATAGCCCGTGCCAAGACCAATGCCCCCGATGGCTCCGTAGAAGAGATAGAGCAGGAAAGCGGACTGACAGTGAACCGCCGCCGCTGTCCCAAGGAGACCCGTACTGAAAAAGACGGCAGAGACCATCCCGCTCCGGGACGGCCCCAGCCGCTCGACCAGAGGGCCTAAGAAGCCTGCCGAAAGCCCCAGAAACAGGATCGCGATCGAGAAGGCCCAGGTGGTCGCAGAAAGCGAGAGCCCCATCGTCTCCATCACAGGGCGCGTCAGGACGCTCCATGCATACACACTTCCGATAGACATGTGGATCCCCACGGCCGCCAGAGCAGTGAGCCAGCGATTTCTTTTCATCAAAAAATCCCTCCATTTTTGAAATGAAGGGAAATCTGCGCGCTCCCGTCTCTGCGATGCCATTTAGCAGGCATCGCAGGGAAACGAAAACCGCCTGAGCAGATTTCCCTGCCCAGACGGTCGGCTTTTTCATGAGGTCCGCAGTCCACGTGGTTCATTCCACCTATTTCCGTCAGTTCCGCGGCTCATCTATATTGTATATCTAGCCTAGCATGGATACGAGAGATTGTCAATGGGAAGCGTCCCTCCCCAAAACATCTTCTCCCTCCGCTCAAGAGGCGCACGGGACATGCCTTGCCAATGCCATTTTCCAGTTTCTTATTTTTTAATGAAAACCGCCCTCCAGATCTTCATCATCATTCATGCATCATATGCATAGGATGCCGGCTTCCCCCCCATTTCATTTGCTAATTACGCAATACAAATTGTACGGTATGATATCATTTATATGTCATAATGCCTAATTTTACCGGAAAATTCGAAGATTCTCCGTATCCCCATACCCCCTATAGGTATCTTCACATGTTTCATTCAATATTTATTGTCATGTATAAATATTTGCGCTAATTATTTGTTTACCTGTTATAATTTATATGATATAATTTGTAAGAAGTTGTAAGGAACTGCTAAATAATAAGAATACGACCTCATGTTCTGCCGCTTCTGCCTTATTCTTTTTTAAAGAGTAACCTGGGAAACCACTCTTCATCTGTTATCATTAAGCCAACAAGGTCCCCTTCCCGACCTTGTTTTTTGATGCTTTTTTCAAGAGTCATCGAAAGTGACGGGTTTGTAAGAACCAGCGAAGAGCTCTCTCCTCGCCGCCGCGTGAGACAGCGAAAAAGGCTCTACCGTCGCATCGGCAGGGGAAAGATACAGATGATAAAATCCCAGTCTTTATACCATTTTATATTATCAAGAAATTGGAGATGATGAGTTTGTCAATGAAGCAGCTTGGGATGCGATTGGGCGAGATGGTTCTCGTCTTGATCGGCATCAGCTTCATTACCTTCTGTCTGATCATGCTCGCTCCGGGTGACCCCGTTAGGCAGATGATCGCCGGTAATGAAGATATTATTGTTAGTCAGGTAGAGATCGACGCACTCCGCCATGAACTGGGTCTGGATAAGCCGTTCCTTCTGCAGTACCTGGACTGGCTCGGCAGAGTCGTACAGGGTAATTTTGGTTTCTCCTTCATGATGAAGAAGCCGGTCATTGATGCAGTCATGGAAGCCCTCCCTGCATCCGTCATTCTGGCGCTGGCCTCCTCCCTCTTCATGCTTGTCTTCTCCATTCCGCTCGGCATTTATACCGCGGTCAAGCAGAATACCTGGTTTGACTACCTCGTCCGCGGCTGCACCTTTGCCGGTGTCTCCGTCCCGAACTTCTGGATGGGCCTCATGCTCCTTTGGATCTTCGCACTGAAGCTTTCCCTCTTCCCGATCGTCGGTGGTTCGATTTCCCTCGAAAATCTGATCCTGCCGATGTGCACCCTGGGCATCGTCATGGCATCGAAATACACCCGTCAGGTCCGTGCCACGGTGCTCGAAGAACTGCATCAGGACTATGTCATGGGCGCACGTGCCCGCGGCCTCTCGGAAAGCCACATTCTCTGGCGTGAAGTCCTGCCGAATGCCCTTCTCCCGCTGGTCACCCTTTTCGGTCTGGCCTTCGGCTCTCTCCTGGGCGGCGCCGCTGTCGTAGAAATCGTATTTTCCTGGCCGGGTCTGGGCTACATGGTCGTACAGGCCATCACCTACCGTGACTTCCAGACCGTACAGGCCATCGTTCTCTGGATCGCTTTCATGTACATGATGATCAACCTCATCGTCGACCTGTCCTACAACCGTCTCGATCCAAGACTCAGAAAGGGAGGTCACTGATATGGAAAGCTTAGTCAAAGGCTTCAAAGAAAATAAAGCCTTCCGCTTCACCTCTCTTCTGGTCGTCCTTCTTCTGGCGATCACACTCCTTGCTCCTGTCATCGCTCCTTATGACCCGCTCTCCGCTGTCATGAAGGATGCGAACCAGGCACCGTCTGCGGCGCATCTCTTCGGCACAGACAAGCTCGGACGTGACGTACTCTCCCGTATCCTCTACGGCGCGAGCTACTCCCTGACCTCCGTCATCGCCCTCGTAGCCTGCATCTTCGTCGTAGGCACCACGATGGGCATCATTTCCGGATACTTCGGCGGCATCGTCGATATCGTCATCATGCGTATCGCTGATATGATGATCTCCTTCCCGGGCGTCATCCTTGCGATCGCCATCGCCGGTATCATGGGCGGCTCGCTCATCAATGCGATGATCGCACTGACTGCGGTCACATGGACCAAGTATGCCCGCCTCTCCCGTTCCATGGTCCTCAAGATCAAGCGTCGTGAATTCGTCGATGCGGCTGTCGTATCCGGCGGTTCCTCAGTGCATATCCTCTGGATCCACATCCTTCCAAACATTCTCCCGCTCATGGTCATCACCGCGGCTGCTGATATCGGCGCCATGATGATGGAGCTTGCCGGACTCTCCTTCCTCGGCTTCGGCAGCCAGCCGCCGGCTCCGGAATGGGGCCTCATGCTGAATGAAGGCCGTCAGCAGCTCCAGACAGCTCCATGGCTGATGTTCTTCCCGGGTCTCTCCATCTTCATCACCGTCGTCGTCTTCAACCTTTGGGGCGACTCCCTCCGCGATGTCCTTGACCCGAGAAATGAAGGCTAAGGTTCAGGGTTCAAGGTGGCGGCATCGCCGCGAATACATATGAGGCGATGCCCGAAAGTGGTATGTAAGTCCCTAGTCCCTAGTCCCTAGTCCCTAGTCCCTAGTCCCTAATCCCTAGCTACAAGACACTTGTCGCTAAAAACTAACTCATGTTTATTCCCATTATTTTTTATATCATTTACCCGAAAGGAAGCGTACACGATGAAATCTATTTACAAAAAAGGTGCCCTCTTTGCAGCAGCTGCTCTCATGGCTTTTGGTCTTTCCGGCTGCGGCGGTGACTCCGGCAATGCCTCCAAAGGTCCGAAGGACACCCTGACTGTCGGCGTTACGAACTTCGCAGACAGCCTTGAACCGACCGATAACTACTTCGGCTGGCAGGTCATGCGTTACGGCATCGGCGAATGTCTCGTTCACTTCGATGACAAGATGAATGCAGAACCATGGGTCGCTGAAAGCTGGAAAGTCTCTGACGACAAGATGTCCTGGACCTTCAAGATCAAAGACATTAAATTCTCCAACGGCACCCCGGTCACCGGCGAAGCTGTCAAGAAATCCATTGAACGTACCTTCGCAAAAGCACCGCGTGCGAAAGCCATGTTCGAACTCGACCACATCACCGCTGACGGCCAGAACGTCACCATTTACACCAAGAAGCCGGTCGCTACCCTCCCGGGCATGCTGGGCGATCCGCTCTTCATCATCGTTGATGTCGCTTCCGACGGCAAAGTAGACTTTGCAAAACAGGGTCCGGTCTGCACCGGTCCATACATGGTCAAGTCCTTCTCCAAGGCAAAGACCGAACTCGATGCAAACCCGAACTATTACGCAGCTGTTCCATTCAAGCACACCATCGTCAACACCATCGACGACCCGAATACCCGTGCTATGGCTCTGCAGAAGGGTGAGATCGATATCGCTGTCAACGTAGCACCTGGCGACATGCAGCTCTTCTCCGATCAGAAGAAATTCACCACCTCCACCATTTCCTCCATCCGTGACGTACTCGCCCGCCTCTCTGTGAAAGAAGGCAAGCCGCTCGCTGATAAGAAAGTCCGTCAGGCACTGCTCCAGTCCCTCGACCGCGACACCTACTGCAAGGTCCTCCTGAAAGACACCTTCACTCCTGGCGGCCCGCTCCTTCCGCCGTCCCTTGACTTCGGCTTCGATGAACTCAGCAAATCCTATCCGGATAAGACCAATGTAGAAAATGCAAAGAAACTCCTCGAAGAAGCAGGCTGGAAAGATACCGACGGCGATGGCTATGTCGATAAAGACGGCAAGCCGCTCGAACTCGACTTCATCTTCTACTCCGGCCGTGCAGAACTCCCGCTCTTCGCAGAAGCTACCCAGTCTGACGCTAAGAAAGTCGGCATCAAAGTCAACCTGAAGAACGTTGACTACAACGTCCTCGACGGCATCGGCACCCGCGGCGAATATGACCTCCTGATCTCCAACGTTCTCTCCGAACAGGCAGGCGATCCGGAAGTCTTCATCAACATGTACTGGAAGACCAACACCAACGGCTCCAACCCGCAGAACGGCTCCGGCTACTCCAACCCGGAATACGATGCACTCTCCGATCAGCTGGCTTCCGAATTCGACCCGGCTAAGCGTAGAGACATCATCATCAAGATGCAGAAGATCATCCAGGATGACGCTGCGACCCTCGTCTTCGGCTACCCGCAGACCAATATGATCTCCAGCAAAGCCGTAGAACATGCGGACATCAAACCGTGCGACTACTACTGGATCACCAAGGACATCACTCCGGCAAAATAATTTATTTAGCCAGCAGTTTGCTCTAAGCAGTAGGCGGCCAGCCATTTGCGGTTTGCTGCCTACTGCTTACTGCTTACTATTTTTACAAGGAGACTTTCATGCTATTAGAAGTCAAAAACCTGGGAATTGCCTACGGCGACAAGCCCCCCATCGTTCAGGGCGTCACATTCAACCTGGATGAGGGCGAGATCCTTGCCATCGTCGGCGAATCCGGCTCAGGGAAAACCACCGTCATCCGTGCTATCCAGCACGTCCTGCCCGGCGGCGGTCATATAGCGGAAGGTCAGGTCATTCTTGAAGGCGAAGATACCCAGAAGCAGACTCCTGAAATGCATCGCGCACTCTGTGGCACAGACGTCTCCATGATTTTCCAGGACAGCGGCGCTATGATGAATCCGATCCGCACCATCGGCACCGAATTCCGTGAATTCCTCGCCGTCCATGGCATCAAGGACGACAAGGAAGCCCATGACCTGATGATTTCCATGATCGAAATGGTGCGCCTTCCGAACCCGGAACACATCCTGAAATGCTATCCCTACGAGCTTTCCGGCGGTATGCGCCAGCGCGTCGGCATCGCTATGGCGATGGCCATGAAGCCTAAGCTCCTCTTGGCCGATGAACCGACCTCCGCTTTGGACGTCACAAACCAGGCCATCATCGTCAAAGAAATGATGAATGTCCGTGACAAGATGAATACCGCTATCATCATCGTCACCCACAACATGGGCGTATCCTGCTACATGGCGGACTACATCATGGTCATGAAAAAAGGCCGCGTCGTCGAATACGGCAAAACAGAAGATGTCATTTATCACCCGAAGGAAGAATACACCCGTATGCTCCTTGCGGCGGTTCCGAAGATGGGAGGCAAAGACGCATGAAAAACTACGGAGAAGAAATCCTCCAGATGGTCGACATCTGCAAGGTCTTCGACCTCGGTGACGGCAAGAAACTCCATGCAGCCGAAAATGTCAATGTCACCATCCACAAAGGGGAGACCGTCGGTATCGTCGGGGAATCCGGCTCCGGCAAGTCCACCCTTGCCAAGATGCTGACCCGTCTTTACACCATGACCAGCGGGAAAATCATTTTCCACGGCAAAGACATCACAGATCTTAAAGGCGAAGCCCTCCGTCAGCACCGCAAATCCATCCAGATGGTCTTTCAGGACCCCTCCACCGCTTTCAATCCGAAGCAGCGCGTCAAGGAGATCATCTGCGAACCGCTCGAAAACTTTGGCATGATCGATAAGAAGGATGTCGAAGCCAAGGCAAAGGAAATGCTCCGTCTGGTCGACCTTCCCGAAGATTTCGCCGATCGTTATCCGAACAACATGTCCGGCGGCCAGCGCCAGCGTATCGCTATCGCACGTGCTCTGGTCCTCGAGCCGGAGATCATCGTCTGCGACGAAGCCACCTCTGCTCTCGACGTATCCGTCCAGAAGACCGTCCTCGATCTGCTTGAGCGTCTGCAGAAAGAGACCCACGTGGCCTACATGTTCATCTGCCATGACCTTGCTCTCGCAAACAGCTTCTGCGACAACATCGTCATCATGCAGCATGGCAAGGTCGTAGAAAAGATCCATGACCTCAGAGAAGCGAAGGATCCATACTCCAAGAAGCTCCTTGCTTCCGTCTTCACCATCGAAGAAGGAAAGAACAAGGTCCTTCCTGACGAGCTCTTCAACTAATCTCTGCATCATAAAACCGCCAGCCTTTCGGCTGGCGGTTTTTGATTGATGGGCTGGGGACTAGTAACTGGTGACTAGTGACTGGGGACTAGTATTGCAATTTGTCAACTTTGGGACTTGGTGAGAAGTAAGAATCCTTATCTTTTCGCTATTTCACTGTCCCGCTCGCCAGACGCATTCCTTCTTCATCATTGGCAAAGAGATGATTCCTATCAGAAGAAATCCGGATCTTCACCCTCTGATTCATCTGGAAATCCACATCGCCAAAGACGACGGAGGTCAAAAGGAAGCCGCCCACATCCAGCTTCACAACGGTTTCCATACCGCTCGGAAGGGCAGAGTAGACTTTCGCCTCAATAGTGCCCGACGGATCGATGGTGACATGCTCAGGTCGGATGCCTAGGAGCAGCTTATCTCCTGTTTTCGTCTGAACAGCCTCACGCGCCGCGAAAGTCAGGGTGTGTGCGCCCAGCGCGAGCACGAGCTCTTTCTCTCCTGCCTCGCGCACGTTGACGGGTACGAGGTTGATATTCGGATTTCCAATAAAGTCTGCAACGAACGCATTGGCCGGCTCTTTATAAATGGTAAGCGGCGGCGCGTACTGCTGAAGGACGCCCTTCTTCATGAGGGAAATCTTCGTCGCAAGCGTCATCGCTTCGAGCTGGTCATGGGTGACATAGACGAAGGTCGAGTCTGTTTCCATATGAAGGCGCTTCAGCTCGGAGCGCATCTCCATACGGAGCTTCGCATCCAGATTCGAGAGCGGTTCATCCATGAGGAGGATGCGCGGACCGGTCGAAAGCGTGCGTGCGATGGCGACGCGCTGCTGCTGCCCGCCAGATAGCTCAGCTGGGTAGCGGTCGCTGTATTCCTTGATTTTCAACATATCCATCAGCTCATCCGCTCGAGCTTTGATTTTCGACTTATCCCACTTCAGATTTTCCAGACCAAAGGTGATATTCTGATACACTGTCATGTGCGGCCAGAGGGCGTAGTTCTGAAAAAGGAAACCGACGCCGCGCTTTTCCGGTGCGACATTGATCCCTTTCTCTGATGAGAAGACCACTCTTCCATCAATGGAAATTTCGCCACTCGTCGGCGTCTCGAGACCCGCGATCATGCGGAGCGTGGTCGTCTTTCCGCAGCCGGATGGTCCAAGTAGTGTGATAAACGCACGGTCATCGATGGACAGATTCAGATGGTCCACCGCAGCGGAAGATCCGTACATTTTTGTGATATCTTTTAATATAATTTCAGGCATAGAAGTACCTCATGTGATTTGTTAATGAATGTGCGACTCGCGCTCCGTGACGTAAGGGAGCGCTGATTATATATCAGTTTCGGGCATCGCCACTATCTATACTCCGCAGCGAAGCCGCTACCAACCTTCCTCATCGATTCATCCGATCCCCTTATCGATCGAGGCGCCGGTGAGTTTGTTAATGACCCAGTTCGAGAGAAGGACGACGAGGACGATCAGGAGGTTGATCGCATTCGCGTACTGATTCCAGCCTTTTTCGTTATACTGGAAGAGCATGGTCGTCAGGACAGCAGTCGATGGGGAAATCAGCAGGATGAAGAGCGAAAGTTCTCGCATGCAGGAAATATAGGGCAGGAGATAGCCGGAGAGGATGCTGGTCTTCTGGATCGGGATGATAATGCGGATCATGCGTTTCCACCAGCTGATTCCCATGATGATACCGGCTTCTTCGATTTCATTTCCGAGCTGCAGCATAGAATTCACGCCCGCCCGGGACGCGAAGGGCAGGTATTTCACCGTACCGATGAGAGCGAGGATCGCGAAGGTGCCATACAGCGCCGGAATCGGGCCGTGGCGGGTGCTGAACATGGAAAGGTAAATCGCACCAAAAGCCATGCTCGGGATAAGGTACGGGAAGAAGGTCAGATGATTCACAGCCGCCGAGAGCCAGCTGCCTTTCTTCCGTACAATAGCATAGCCCGCAAGAAGCCCGATGGTTCCTGTCAGGAATGCACAAACGACGGACAGCAGGAAGCTGTTCAGAAGGCCATTGTAAATGCTGTGATTCTTCAGGATACCCGGCTCGCCATTTGCGATGTCAGTCGCTCCGTCTCCGATCCAAAAGACAGTGCTGAAGTTGCTCAGCGAATAATTCCCAGGCTCAACGATGAAAGACTCTACCGCAAAGGTGATGAGCGGGACGACAGTCACGCACACGAGGAGAAGGGCAAGCAGGAGAGAAATCGGCAGGCGCAGACCGCGAAGCGGGATGAGCGAGACATTGGCGCTCTTGCCGGTGATGGTGGTATAGGATTTCCTTCCACTCAACACTTTCTGGTTCACCATCATGATAGCGACACCGATCAGGATGAGAATCAGCGCCATCACATAGCCATAGCCAGGATTCAGCCCCTGCAGTGTGCGATAGAGCTGCGTCGTCAGCACGTGGTAGCGCACGGGCGCTCCCAGGAAGGCGGGCACCGCGAAAGCACTCATCGAGCTGGAAAAGGCCAGCAGGAAGGTCGAGAGCAGCGCCGGCTTCACCATCGGAAGCGTGATGCGTTTCATGATCTGCCAGCGGGATGCGTGCAGGAGCTGCGCCGCTTCTTCGAGGCTCGCATCCATGTGTTTCAGGATGCCGCCGATCAGGATGTAGGCGAAGGGCGCATAGTGGAGGCCCTGCACAATGGAAATCGGGAAAAAGCCATAGGCGAACCAGTTCGGTGTCGGGATACCGGTCAAAACCGTAAAGAGCCCAGGCACACCACCCACGAGAGAATTTCTGAAAAAGTTCAGCCACGCGAGCGCCAGCGTCCACGATGGCATGATGTAAGGCACGACGAAGAGCGCCGAGAGGAAGGGCTTATACTTGATATCTGTCCGCGTGATGAGCCATGCCATGCCGCCGCCGAAGAAAATGGCGATTGCGCAGGTCGAAAGCGAGATGAGCACGGTATTCCAGAGCGGTTTGTAGAAAATGCTCATGCTCGTCGTGCCGTCCAGAAGCACTTTCGTCCAGTGATAGTCCGTGAAATCCCCGGCATGCGAGCCGCGGATACGCATCACTTCCGAAGAGTGCACCGTCACCGTGTCGAGCACGATGGAGAGCAGCGGCAGAAACGTCAAAAGGATCAGCGCTGCAAACAGCAGCACCAGGATGACGTTGTACGGTTTGCGGAAAAACATCCGCAGTTTCATAGAAAAAGTCATAACATATTTCCTTGGTTGATAGTTATAGGGAGTGGCTAGGAATTTAGGAAACGCCGATTCAATCGCAGAATCTCATCCACAATCAAGGGATGATGCGCCCCATAGACGACCCCTGCCTCCCCAAAAAGCAAATCAGCAGACAGCACGCTGCCGTCTGCTGATTGTAAAAAGCTACATCAGTTTGCTCAGGAATTCTTCGACCTCAGCGCGATGTTCGAAGATGTACTGCGGATCATCGCCGACCATGATCTTCTTCCATTCAGCGAGCGGCTTGTCACCCTTAGCGACCGGGATCGAAGTATTGCCGGAGTAGGTCCCCATATCATGCGACCAGCTCTGGAAGCCTTCCTCGGTCAAAAGGAACTGGGTGAAGAGTTTCGCCGCTGCCGGGTGCTTGGCATCCTTCACAAGCAGCACGTATTCCGGATAGTAGAAGCCACAGAACGGCACCACATTATCCGCTGCTGCTGCTGCGAGGTTCTTCTTTTCCGCGTAGCGGAGCTTCGAGTAGTTGAGAAGACCGACGCCATTCATATCCTGCCCTTTGACGCCGATGGATTCCGTCATGGACGTATCGGAGGAACCCATGACAAGACCATTCGAGAAGGCCATCTTGATCCATTCGTAGCCTGCATTCGGCGTGGTGAGCTCCAGTTTCTTCTTGTACTGCTCTTCATAGGATTTTGCCAGCTGATCCGCCACTTCCGGCTTCGTCAGCATGGTGAGGAAATTCGCATTGATGCCTTCCTGCATCGGACTCTTGAAGAAGAATTTGCCCTTCATGGACGGTTCAGTGAGCTGCCAGATATTCGTGATCGGAGCCGCTTTTCCATTTTCGTTGTTGTAGACCAGGACTTTGTTCATATAGGCGAAGACGAGCGGTGTCTGGTTCTCCGCCGGGATCTTGTCTTTGAGGTCGGCCGGAATGTAGTTCTGGAGATAACCCTGCGCGATGAGCTCTCCGTATACACGGCCGGAGTCCTGCGCGATGACCATATCTGCGCCATTCGCATTCGCTTTTGCTTCGGTGGAAATCTTGTCAATCAGCTCGAAGTCTTTCATGTTGCTGGCTTCCACCTTGATCCCGTATTTCTTTTCAAATGCAGCCCCTGCCTTGGATACGCGGCTGGTGATGGAGTAAACCTTCACCACGCCTTCCTTCTTCGCTGCTTCGATGAGATCGGCTTCCTTCTCGCTCTTCACCTGGACGATCTGTGCGCCGGGCTTCGCTGCCGTGCTGCCTGCGTCCTTCTTATCACTGCCGCAACCGGTCAGCATAGCTAAAGACAGCCCGAGAGCCGCTGCTGCGATCAAGCCTTTCTTCCAAGCTTTCATCATGTTCCTCCTTACAGAAAAAGATCGCCGTGTGCTCATAGGCCGCGGCGATGGGTTTGGCTTCTCTGCCTGTGAGTATGTTTCTTCCCTGATTTTACCACAATCAGACATCCTTTTCTGCAGGGAATTTACAATTTCTTTACACGGGAGTAGGAACTAGTGACTAGGGAAACACTAATTAAATCGTTGTCAAATTTTACTCTTGAATTTTTATGCATAGCAAGGAATAACCTGACGCGAATAGCGAGCTATTTAAGGAAGGTTATGACGAAGCTATGTATAAAAATTCTTGTAAAATCTGACTCTGCGATTTAATCAGCGTTTCCCTAGGGACTGCAAACCAATTCGAGTATTACGTCAAAACGCCGTATCACTACATGTGATACGGCGTTTATTTATTCCAAGAGAAATCCGCCAAACCCGATTTCCTTATCCTAAGAATCCTCTGGTCTTCTCCGCTTCTACGACGCGGGAGAGCGCGAGCATGTAGGAGGCAAGGCGATAGGTCACATGGTATTTCTCCTTCAATGCGTACACATCCTCATAGGCCTCGCGCATCTTTTTGGCAAGGCGCTCATTGTACTCTTCTTCCGTCCAGTAGTAGCCGGTGCGGTTCTGTACCCATTCAAAATAGGAACCCACGACGCCGCCGACATTGCTCATGACATCTGCAAGGACCTCGATGCCCTTCTCTTCGAAGTAGGCATCGGCTTCCTCCGTGGTCGGGCCATTCGCCCCTTCCAGGATGAGACGGGCTTTCACCTTGCCCATGGTCTTTTCATTCAGCTGGTTCTCCATCGCAGCGACGAAGATGACATCGACGTCCTGCGCGAAAAGTTCGCTGTCGGGGATCATGACCGCCCCTTCCTCCGTATAACCTTTGAGCGAGCGGCCGTGGCTGTTCGCATAGGTGTACATCGCTTCGATGTCAAGGCCGCTGTCCTTGTGCCACGTACCATTGATATCGCCGATGGTGGTGATCCTGACGCCCTTCCTGTGCATGAGGAGAGAGCCGACAGAGCCGACATTGCCGAAGCCCTGCACGACCATGGTGAGATCCTTCATGTCCTTATGATTCTTTTCGCACCATGTTTCCAGCGTGAAGAGCAGACCGCGGCCCGTCGCTTCATTTCTGCCGAGAGAGCCGCCCACGGAAAGAGGCTTGCCGGTGACGACACCGGGCTCCCACTTGCCGGAGAGCGCTGTGTATTCATCGGCAATCCACGCCATGATCTGGCCATTCGTATTCACATCCGGCGCCGGTACGTCCTGATCCGGCCCGATGATGGGATAGATCTTTCTGATATAGCCGCGTGTCAGACGGGCGAGCTCGCGGGTGGAGAGCTTGTGCGGATCGACCTTGATCCCGCCCTTTGCGCCGCCATAAGGGATATTGCCGATGGCATTCTTGATGGTCATCCACGCGGCAAGGGCTTTGACTTCATTTTCATCGGATGCGGGATGGAAACGGATGCCGCCCTTTGCTGCGCCTCGTGCGGTGGAGTGCTGTACGCGGTAGCCGGAGAAGACTTCGACATGCCCGTCATCCATCTGTATCGGGATGCTCACAGTGAGCTCGCGCTCCGGATAGCGGACAAATGCATAGTCGCTCTCCCCGTAGCCCAGCACCTTCGCTGCCTTGTCGAGGATATGAAGCATGTTTTCATAAGGATTGTAGCTTGCCATTTTTGCCTCCAAAAGGAAATTGGTACCTTGTGCATTCTTAAATGCACATGAAAATCCATAGCTCTACTATATCACGTTTTGCCCGCTTTGAGAACATAGGTGCATGTATGAATGAGTATTTGGCATAGCAGCTCATTCATTATGATAAATTCATCATACAGAAATAAAAGCTGCCGGTTCTCCTCAACCATGCCTACAGGGCGAAAGAAATTCTGCAGGTTCCATGGGTTCAGGGTTCAGGGTTGTGGTGGCGGCTTCGCCGCA
>UMCF01074862.1_pt1 | contig 24514 bp, 18 predicted proteins | sample 1964131 | NCBI WGS metagenome assembly UMCF01 (sample SAMEA4835958, study PRJEB28245) | human gut metagenome | biome: gut microbiome; material: fecal sample | place: Denmark | collected 2008
TTCGATTCCCTCCAGTCTTTTCGCTTTTCCGGAAGTCCCGGACATCGTGCCGTTCTGCCGCCAGGTGTTCTCCCATCCGAAGGTCTGGATGTGCGTGCGGTAAGACACCGTCACATCCGGCGTTACAACCGGCGTTGGGGTTGGCGTCGGCGTTGGTGCCTCCGTCGTGGTCGTAGCTGCCTCCGTCGTGGTCGTTGTCTCGCCACCTGTTCCCGGTTCTGGATTTGTTCCCGGATCTGGGTTTGTTCCCGGGTCTGGATTTGTTCCCGGATCCGGGGTTGGTTCCGGCGCCGGTGTGACTGTCACGCTCTTTTTCTTGATGACAAACGTCTTGTCTGCCCCACGCAGATACGAAACATACAACGTTCCATCCGCCGCACAGATCGTCTGCGATGTAGAATACGAATCGAGTGAGACTCCTTCCTGCGCAAATTGGTCATTTGCCACATCATACCGGTACAGATTGGTTGTCCCTGTATAGGCACCCGAAGTGAGCACGAACAGTGTTCCCTGCCTGCACACCGGAACCACATCCGAGATCGTACCGTCTTTCATTTTAGAGCAATGCCATGTTTTTCCATCATACCGGTTGACAAGTATGCCTTCGCTGCATGTGACAACATACAGGTTTTTTCCATCCGTTGCCATGCCATACGTGCTTCCTTTTGTCGCTGCATCACTCACTTCTTTGTGGTTTCCATTTGCATCCAGACAAAATGTGTGAACTGCCATCGTCCCTGTATTCCGTATGGACGCATACATCGAAGAGCCTATCGAAATGAGCTTTGGTTGACCTACAAAATGATTCGTCCCCGCGGTCGTGTAATAGCTTCCGAGATTGGTTGTCACGGACAAACTTCCGGCTTTGAAGCATCTCGCATATGCGGTCGTATTGTTCTGCGTGTATACAAGATACACGCCATCTGCGCCAGCCTGCATATCAAAATCCGCAGCTCCTGCGATCGTCTGTTTCTCTGTCACGCGACTGCAGGATGCATCCAACTTTTCAATCTCTATCCCTGCCGCATCCGCATATGCAAAATAAAACGATCCATTATAGGCACAGAGCTTTACTTCATTTCCATAGTTCTCGGAGATTTTCTGCTGATACAGTTTTTTCCACGTGTCCTGCTCACAGGAATATAGCGTAAGCGCTGCATCATCTTTCGTATACGTAAGCACGTACGGTTTCTGTCCGCAAAGCGTCATCGCTATCTGGTTCCATGCATTTTTGCTATTTCCGGCTACAGAGGCAAATCCACAATCCGTCCATTTCGCAGAGTCCGAAACCTTCGGGAAATCCACCTTTAAAGTAATCTGACTACCCTCGGCACTTCCAACTTCACTGATCACGATTCCCGAATTCGTCCCATCCGAGAAAGTCAGTGCTCCATCAGAGAGTCCTGCGGAAAGGTCGGATTTGCCGATGGTTGTCCGTCCTTCTTCTTTGGAAAGATATGCTTTATAGACGCTCTCTGCCATCTGGGAATATCCTGTCTGCCCCGGTTGCGGACGGAACACATACACACCGGTCTGTCCATACAGATTGCTTAAGCCTTCGACTGCCGGGTTGATCCGATAGACAATCACGCCGGATCCTCCAATAAACCGGTCATAGCTGTCGAGACCCGTATCCTTCTTCCGGAATTCCACAACAAAAAGCTCCTGCTCATTGAGCGGTGATTTCAGAATATATGCCGGATGACCGTCCTGCTTATCCTGCGTGTCCAGTGTCAGCGTCTGCGATGTAGTAACCGTATCCAGCATAAGCCAGCCGCCCACTTTCATCCGCATATACGCAAGCGGATAAGACATTCCATAATCTGCGCCGCCCATGATATCCCAGTTCCCGACCGGATAGGTTCCATCACTTGTATAAAGATCCGGGAAGCCAAGTCCATGCAGGAATTCATGTGCGAGTACACCGGATTCCTGAGCCATCGTCGTATTGCCTGCACCTAAAAACTGCGGTGTATTGATCATGTTATAATGTCCGACTTCCTTCCCGCCATATCGTAAGTTCTTATCTGTCGGATAAAATGCGTGATGCGCGACGAGTGAATTGCCGGATGTCTGGGATTCTTTCTCCGACTTCATAATGACAGTGAGATTGTCGATGTATCCATCTCCGTCATAGTCTAACACCTGCCCGGAAAGTGCCGGAATGTTCGCCAGGATTTCACTCACAATCGTCGTATCCATATTTCCACCTGCCTGCACAGAAGCTTCCGTAACCGAAAGTGCACAGGCAGAAAGTGTTGTGCCATCATCCTGTGGGAAATAATTTATCACACGAAGTTTTCCATAGGAAACAGCAGACAGATAATTCGTGAAAGAACGGTTCTTTGCGCCATCATACAAACCTAGGATTTTCGCACGATTTGTCTGGAAATATGAAGCGCCTTCCGCATCTCCCTTAAAATATGCAAACACAACAACGTTCGCATAATCCTTTGCATCCGCTGCCCGCGCCATCGTCTGCGCGTTGTTCATCCCCCAGTTCGTAAGAAATAAAATCCCCGCCAGCAGGATTGCCAGGATGCGTCTCCCGTATCGTTTGTATGGCATATGTGTACCTCCCATTTTTTGTCATAGTTTCATTATATTGGAAAGTGTAAAAAATAACAATTAAAAAAGAAAAACCGCGTACAGATTTTTCTTCTCTGCACGCGGCACACACATTTTCCATTCAGGATGGAGGATCTATCTTCTTTTTCTTCGAATTACGACATACCCGGTCAGGCTTCCTGCCAGAACAAGCATCATCCCTGCAACCGGCATCGCATCTCCGGTCTTTGGCGAAGCTGTGTCATTTGTCTTTGCCGGTTTCGTATCCTTGGCTGCTGGCTTCGTAACATCTGTATCCGGCGCTGCCGGTGTCGTCGATGGTGTCGTTGTTGATGGTGTCGTCGATGGCTTGTCCACGCCTGCAGCCTTCGACTTCTTCACAATAATATAGGTTGAGAACTGATTTGTCTCGAAGGAAATCGTTCCCTGCTCGACCGTTGTCGAAAGCTCGGTCAGCTTGCCATTATGGTTACGCACAACCGTATAATCATAGTTTGCATCGTAATTATCCAGTGCGAGATTCAATGTGACTGGTTTCTCAAACTCTGTAATATTTTTTTCCCAGTTCGAACCATTTCCCTTACTCACAATCTGATCCAGCTTCAGATCTACTGCCTGTGCAGACTGCGCACCGGATACCAGCGCCTGTGCAGCCGTCGTGTCATAGCTCTCTGCATCCGATACCGTCAGTCTCAGATTGCCGCTTGCGGCTGCATTAGCACCATTGGTAATGCTTGCAGCCTCAATCTGTTTGCTGTTTGAATTCACTGTATCCGATACCTTCGTGAAAAGCCCCTTCATATGAACCGGACTATTACCCATAACAAATGTAAACGTCGATGTCTGCGCATCATCCGGCTGCAAGGTCACGCCACCGTTCAACTGCAATCCTGCGACCTGATAGCCATAATCCGGAACAAGTTTAATTGTTACCTTCTTTCCCGCCGGAACCGCAATATTTCCGCCCTTAGCATCTCCCGGATTGCCTCCGAACAGAGTTGAAAAATCACTCACACCCTCAATCGCGGTTATCTGTGCCTTTCCATGTTCCAGATATGCGTCCGCACCGAAGGAATCGCTGTCATACGCCCAGGTTACTGTCAATGACTTAGAATTCTTATCAATCTGGATGTGCGATTCGCTTTCTCCTTTTTTTACTGCAAATGACCGTTCCCCGGAAGAGCCATTTGATGTGGTTCCCGGTGTAGTTATCGTATATGTTCCTGATGAACACATAACAGTAACTCGCGCATTCGAAACAGAATCCGCGAAACGATATGTTGACTGAGATTCCGGTGCCAAAGATACTTTCTGTTCTTTCATCAGGTTATCCATGGTTTGCGACCGAGAGTTTCCGGTATCATCAAGGTCCACATATATTTCGAAATTTTTATCCTGCGATTTCATATAATGATAGTAATCTGTATCATCTGCCCCTTTGAATGCATCGCCTTCTAAGATCAGGCAGATTGGCTGGTTACCAGCCGGTGGATTCGGATTACCCGGATTGTTACCACCACCCAGATTTGTGAAACAAGCTTCAAACTTCAATTCCGGCTGATTCGCGGAAGTTTCTACCGTATACACGTTATTGTTCAACGTTACTTGATTGCCATTCACCACTAACTGTACAGTATATCCATCTCTCGGGAAAAGAGTAACTGTTACTGTAGTATTCTCTGGTACCGTTACATTATCCGCTGCCCCCGTCAAGCTTCCGTTTGATGTCGTAATCGTCATCGTTCCGCCATCATACGTGAACACACCATCCTGTACGCTGTTCCATGGCGTATGATTATCTCCTCTTACAATGCACTCTGCCGCATAGCTTCGCATCACCGGCAGATAGCTCACGATCAAAAGCAATGCCATCAGAAGCGGTAATAGTCTTTTCTTCCTGTTCATAGCTTTGTTCCTCCTCTTTCTTTTTTTGATTTTATTTCAGTGAAAATGCCCATAAACTAAAATAACCATAGCAGATTTTCGCCTGCTATGGTAGTTGACATATGTCTCAAATGCACAAAAATACGCTATTTTTCAGGGTTCCACCCATAATAGAACTGAATCAGCCCCATACGCGCCTTCGTCTCGGTCTTCTCATTCATATTCGAGATATGACGATAGATTGCTGCCCGTGAGATACCGAGTGTATGTGCAATATCCTGCACATTTTCGCCTGAGGAAAGCAATGCCCGGAGCACTTCCCGCTCCCGTTCCGTCAAGCTGTATTGTTCGCCGAAGGCTGTGAATTTATCCGTCGTGGACAGATCGGTCTGCTTATCCTCCGGTTTTGCTGCCCCGCCTGTCTGCTTATTCTCCGCTTCCGCTGTCCCGCCTGTCTGTGGCATCAATGCGGATGCTGCAGCTTCCATGCTTCTAAGCTCCATCCCTATCAGAATGTTCTGGTACGAAAACGCCAACACGCTGATCAGGAAAAAGAGAATGACCGCAACAATCATCACTTCATACCGCACAGAAGCGAATCCACCTGCCAATGTCATGATCATCAGCGCGCATACATTATTCACAGCCCGGCCCAATCCGACCCAGAGCTTCGGTTTCGCACTATGATAGGAGATATCCATAAATCCAACTGTGAAATATACCGAGAAAAAGCCTGCAGACAGATAAAATACAAGCAGCCCCAGCAGGAAAAACAGTACTCCACCCGCGATCATCATCTGCACATATCCCGCATGCAGGATAATACAGCCCATGCATCCGGCTCCAACGCCGAACGCAAGCAGTCCAGTTCCCCCGGTCACCCACGGACTCTTATCCGCAAGGAAACCGGAAATCCAGTTGTATAGCAGAAACCCGATTGCGCTTACGCCAAGCATCTGATTCTGCGCACGCACTACACCTGATGCATCTGTCACGTACATCATACAATTATCAAACAGGTATTCCGTTCCCAGAAATGCGAAGAAAAATACCGCAAGCATGATGATATTCGCATATATAGTTTCTTTTTTCGCATTTGCCTTCATCGTTTCTATCCTTCCGGCTTCCCGGTGTTTTATTCCTCTGCACTTTCATCGGCAGCGTCAGTTTCCGTATCATTTGCAGGCGCATCATCCACCGTTTGTTCCGCATCGTTGTCCGTGTCCCCGGATTCCTCGTCCAAATCCTTATCAACCTCATGCAGCAATACGCTCTCATCATGTGCATGCAGGTCTTCTTCCGGCAGGTATGGCTTGAAGCATCTGAGCATAATGTACGCCCACAGATAACCAACCGCACCGAATCCAATCACCACATACACGATGATTGAAATAATGATATCGTAATAGAAACACCACGCAATCACAAGATAAGTCAGCAGCATCAAAAGTGTCATCGGGAAATTCTTGATGCTCATCAAAAATGCATTCCGAAGCTGAACCTTCCACGAATTATCGAACTTCGCCTGCAGGGCGAATGTATAGATAAACGTCATAACTGCCAGGGTAAGAAGCACGACACTCACGAACAAAAACGGCTTCGCGAGTGCATTTCCAGTTGCCTTCCACTGTGTCATCCAGAACCAGATATCTACCGACAGGATGAAAAATGCGACTAAAAAGAGCATCCACATACCGGTTGCCTGCTTGAAGTTCTGCTTGAAGCTCCGTGTATAGAACTTCCAGATATAACCATCATCACCGGAGATTCCTTTCATCGCTGTATAGTAAAGCGAAGTAAATGCTGTGCCGATCGTAATAATCGGGACGCACGAAAGCACAAAAAGAATGGATAAAAGCATCGCATCACCCACTCTGCTCAGCATCCTTATAAATATATTGTCGTAGTTCATTCCTGATTCGCCGTTATCTGCCATGTATCCAACACTCCTGTTTTCTTTTTATTTTATCCCGCCAACGAACTGCATCCTGTCCGCAGTCGTTTCCGGTATGTTCCTGCGTCGTATCCGCAATCATCTGTACCAAAACCGCACATAATAGTTTATGATACCATCTTCGATATTTATTTTCAATTAGATATCAAGTTTTTTACGCCATTTTACTTGACAAAACGCAGTTTTACTTCTAGATTATAGAGAGCGTGAATAAAAAGGCTGATAAACAGAAACACCTACTACATATAGGAGGAATATCATGAAGACACCATTTGTAACGAAAGCACAGATCGAAGAGATCGTAAAGACATACCCGACTCCGTTCCATATCTACGACGAGAAGGGCATCCGTGAAAATGCAAGAAAATTAAAGCAGGCATTTGCATGGAACAAAGGTTATAAAGAATATTTCGCAGTCAAGGCAACTCCGAACCCAACCATCCTGAAGATTCTGAAGGAAGAGGGCTGCGGTACCGACTGTTCTTCTTATACTGAGCTTCTGATGTCAGAGAAAATGGGCATCACAGGTTCTGACATCATGTTCTCATCGAACGACACACCAGCCGAGGAATTTGTCCTCGCGAAGAAGCTCGGTGCGAACATCAACTTAGACGATTACACACATGTACAGTTCCTGAAGGATACATGTGGTGTTCCTGAGACAGTATTCTGCCGTTACAATCCGGGCGGAACCTTCTCGATCTCCACAACCATCATGGACAACCCCGGCGATGCCAAATACGGCATGACGAAGGAGCAGTTGTTCCAAGCATATACGGAGCTGCGTGACGCAGGTGCGAAGAAATTCGGTCTGCATTCGTTCCTTGCAAGTAACACGGTCACAAACGACTACTACCCGACCCTTGCAAAGATTCTGTTCGAGGTCGCTGTTGAGCTGAAGGAAAAGACCGGCATCGAGCTTTCCTACATCAACCTGTCCGGCGGTGTCGGTATCCCGTATACACCGGATAAGGAAGGCAATGATATCCTGAAGATTGGCGAAGGTGTACACAAGGTATTCGATGAGGTGCTTGTTCCTGCCGGACTTGGCGATATCAGCCTGTTCACAGAGCTTGGCCGTTTCATGCTTGCCCCTTATGGACACCTTGTTACAAAGGCAATCCACGAGAAGCATATCTACAAGGAGTACATCGGCGTGGATGCCTGTGCGGTAAACCTGATGCGTCCGGCTATGTATGGTGCTTACCATCACATCACGGTCCTTGGCAAGGAAAATGCACCTTGCGACCATACCTATGATGTGACCGGTTCCCTGTGTGAGAACAACGATAAGTTCGCGATCGACCGCAAGCTTCCGAAGATCGACATGGGCGATTATCTTGTAATCCATGACACAGGTGCTCACGGCTTCGCAATGGGTTACAACTACAACGGAAAGCTTAAATCTGCAGAGCTACTTCTGTGTGAGGACGGCAGCGTAAAGCAGATCCGCCGTGCCGAGACACCGGAAGATTACTTCGCTACGCTGGATGGTTTCTGGGATGTAGAGGTGTAAGAACATATAGATAAGAACGTGTAAGACGGAAACACCCCACCGGTCATAGATCGCACCGGTGGGGTATTTTATATTAAAAAGGAAAGGGTTTTTAATTGTGATTACTTTACATTTTCTATTCCGTCCCCCTGATAGGCGACACGGAATCTGCCATAAGACACATACGTCTTAGCCTTGTGTTCCGGATCCAGAGGATCTGTCACGGATATGTAGGTTGCTGTCCCATCTAATATACTATCAAATGCATGGATCGCATCTTCTATAATATCCGGATAGAGGGAATTGCCGAATCCTCTGAAATCATGATGGGAATTATACATCAAATCATATTTGTCCTTCATGGAAAGCAGACGTTCCAGTCCTGCCTTCGCTTCCCGGATCCGTTCTTTTTCCCGCCCCGGCTCCGGAACCGCCAGATAATAGTTGCAGTTGCAGGCATCACCAAGCAACAGCGTCTTCGTCTTGTCATCCAGAAATACCATCTCGCCAAATGTATGTCCCGGACAGTGATATGCTGTCACCGTCCTGTCTCCAAGCTCAAACACCTGTCCATCCGTAAGCGGAAGCTTCTCCGGCGTCTTCGGCCATGGCCGCACATCCTCATCCAGATTATAGTCGTAATGTTTATCCGCCCGGCCGGCAATGATCCTCGCATAGCTCTTACGGAAATCCACAGTCGGAAGTGTATTCCCGCTATCCCAGTCCATATCCGCCGGGTGAATATAGATGGAGTCGAAGAATCCGGCTCCACCAATATGGTCGCCATGGTTATGGGTCGCCACAACATCATACGGTTTATCTGTGATTTTGTTCTCTATAACCCATCTGAGATCCCCGATTCCGGTTCCACAGTCTATCACCAGCGCCCGCGTGCTTCCAACAATCACAAACACGCTCACACAGTCAAATTCATCAATCTCGTAAATTCCATCTGCAAACTCATAATACGGTAATTTTCTCGTCACCATGTCTCACGCCTTCTTTCTCTTCTGTCCGCCCTGGTAGCAGTCGATTGCAACTGCGAGAAGCAGGATCAGTCCTTTAATAACACTCTGGAAGTTGGAATTAACGCCCATCAGCACAAGTCCGTTATCGAGGATACCAAGAATGATAACACCTACAACCGTACCGCTGATTTTTCCTTCACCTCCGGCGATGCTGACACCACCTAAGCAGGCTGCCGTCATACAGTCAAATGCATAGGAGCTTCCTGCGCCCGGCTGCGATGCGTTTGTTCTGGCAACCATGATGATTGCTGCAATGCTCGCTGCAAATCCTGCAAAAGAATACACGAGTACCGTCAGTTTATTGACATTGATACCTGCAAGTCTGGCTGCTTCTTTGTTTCCGCCAAGTGCATAAATATTTCTGCCAAGGTATGTCTTGTTCATGACAATCCAGCCAAATACGATGAAGATTACAAACAGAATAACCGGAATCGGAACCGGTCCGACATATCCCTGTCCGACTGTCAAAAATGCTTTCGGCATACCGGTGATCGGATAGCCACCTGTGATCAGATATGCCACGCCCTGCAGCACAAGCATCATGGCAAGCGTTACAATGATTGGCGCGATATGCAGCTTGATGGCAACAACGCCGTTGATGGCACCAAATGCAACGCCAAGTGCAATGCCGATAATCACGGCAACCGGAATCGGCAGCCCGACATTTACCATACAATAGCCCATAACCATGCCGACGACCGCCATGATTCCTCCGACCGACAAATCCATGCCTCCACCGATCATAACCATCGTAACGCCGATTACAACGATACCGAAAATAGATACCTGACGTAAAATATTGATCAGGTTTGCTACAGATAAAAAGTTCGGTGCAATAATCGAGAAGATAATAACGACTGCCACCAAAAATACATATATACCAAATTTCTTATAAAAAGTTATAAATTTATTACTTGTTTTTTCCATGTTCCTCGCCTCCTGATGCTAAATCCAGAATATAGTTCTGGTCGAATTCTGATTTCGCAAGCTCTCCGGTCTTCCTGCCCTCGTAGATGGTGATAATCCGGTCAGACATACCCAAAAGCTCCGGCATATCCGAGCTTACCATAATGATTGCCTTCCCTTCACCGGCTAGCTGATTCATCAGTTTGTAGATCTCCTGCTTGGCACCGACATCGATTCCCCGCGTCGGTTCATCAAAGATGATGATTTCACTGTTTGCCGCAAGTGTCTTTGCGATTACAACCTTCTGCTGATTACCGCCCGAGAGATTCTCCACCCTTTGCTCCAGAGATGGCGTCTTGATCTGGAATTTCTCCTCGTAATCCTCGGCAATCTGGTTTTCCAGCTTCTCATCAACGAATGGTCCTTTGGAGATGCCACGCAGGTTATTTACAACGACATTCCATTTGATGCTCATCCGGAGAAATGCGCCATGCGCCTTCCGGTCCTCCGGGATATATCCGATTCCGTGCCGGATTGCCTGTTGACATGTACGGATATTCGTTTCCTTGCCATTTACAAAAATCTTTCCGCTTTCAATCGGATCAGCACCATAGATTACCCGCATCAGCTCGGTACGGCCGGCGCCAACCAGTCCGGCAAATCCAAGGATTTCTCCCCGGTGCAGGGTAAACGAGATATCATGGTCTCCATTTCCTGTCAGATGCTCTACCCGCAATGCTTCCTCGCCGATCCGACTGATACGCGACGGATACGATTCTTTGAGTTCACGACCTGCCATCATCGTGATCAGCTTCTGCCTGTCGATGTCTTTTATATTTTCTGTGCCAACATAGCAGCCATCCCGCATAACCGTTACGCGGTCCGCAAGTTCGAACAGCTCCTCCAACCGGTGGGAGATAAAGATGATCGTCACACCTTTTGCTTTTAATTCCCGCACAATACGAAACAGCGTCTCTACTTCGCTGACCGTCAGTGGTGCAGTCGGCTCATCCATAATCAGGATCTTTACATTCCGGCTGACTGCCTTCGCAATTTCGACGAGCTGCTGATGTGCCGGTGACATTGTCTTTACCTGTCGGGATACATCAATGTCTACCCGAAGGTCATCAAATATTTTCTTCGCACGCGCTTCGCGATCTTTGATGTCGCAGAACGCACCGGGTTTCGTCTTGTCACCGAGAAATACATTTTCCGCTGCGCTTATGCCAGGCACCAGCGTAAATTCCTGATAGATGACCTCGATCCCCAGATCTTTTGCAAGCTTCGGTGTCATCCGGTTGTATTGTTTGCCTTCCAGCTCAATCGTTCCGGAATCCGGAACAATTGCTCCCGACAATACCTTGATCAGGGTTGATTTTCCTGCTCCGTTTTCACCGATCAGAGCGTGGATCTCGCCTTCTTCTACATCGAACGATACATCATTGATTGCGATAACGCCGGGATATGTTTTTACGATATTTTTTACACTCAGTATGTTTTTCACAGAGTTCATCCCCTTTCTAAGAATGCCTCCGATGATTCACCAGAGGCATTCTTTTTGCAATCTTTATTTGTCTGCTTTATAGTAATCTGCGATATTTGCCTTTGTTACTGCGTGGATCGGAGTTTCGATTGCCGCATCAAATGTCTTGCCGTCAACCAACTCCTGGATATATTTCGCTACGACACTTCCAAGCGCCTCGAAGTACATCGTACCGCGCATGCATGTTCCGTCATTGATACCCTTCAAAGCCTGCTTTGTACCGTCACAGGCGAATACGCCGAAGTTTTCGTTGTCCTTGCCTGCTGCCTTCACTGCCTCAACAGATTCTACCGCTGCCGCATCACCATAGCACACGATTCCGTTCAGGTTCGAATATTTCTGAAGCATCGTCTCTGTCGTTGTTGTTCCGGATCCTACAACATCCTTACCGATATCAACGACTTCCAGAATATTGACATTCGGAGCTTTCTCCTTGATTGCATCCTGGATACCCTGTCCACGATCCTGCATGTCCTGATTCTGATAGGTTGTATATACTACGATGTTTCCTTCGCCGCCGAGCTGGCTGTTCAGCCAGTCTGCTGCCATATCACCGATCTGTGTTCCGATAGAATACTGGTCAGTTTTGAGTACGAGATCATGTACCGCTGTCTCAACACCACATTCGATAATCTTGACACCCTTTTCCTGTGCTGCCTTCAGCGCATCGTCACAGGATGTATCGGATACCATTGCTACGATGTAATTACAATTTCCGGTTACCATGTTCTCGATTGCAGATACGGCTGCTGCCGAATCGTTATCGAAGCTTGCAGATACATAATCCCATCCACGATTGTCACATTCCTCGTGAAGCTTCTCATCGATTCCAATCATAAACTCCGTCTGGAGTGTCGGTGCCAGGAATCCTACCTTTACTCCACTTCCGGATGTGCCGCCCTTTCCTGCGGAACATCCTGTCATCATTGCTACTGTCATAACTACTGCCAACAAAATACCAAACAATCTCTTTCGTTTTTTCATAGTCATTTCCTCCTCATTTTCTTTGTTTTTTCTTCCGTCAGATACAGGGAAATGGCAGAAGCACGTCCGGCTTCCGGTGGGATCATTTCGATGTATCTATCTGATGGTTTTATTATATGGAGGATCTGCCCTTCCCACAATCGGACAAGTTTCGGATTTAGGGAGAGGATTTTCAGTTCTTTCTCTCCCTTGCGAAAATAACCACCGCAATTACAAGAATTGCGATTTCCCAGATATAAGAAAAATAGCTGTAAAGAGAAAGCCCCGCAGACAGATTCAGAAGAAGCACCATGGACAGACTGCCCAAAACAGTGCCGCGCAGGTTTCCTTTTCCTTTTAGAAAGTTTATTCCGCCAAGACACGCTGCCGCAATTACCGGATACAGGTATCTCCTGCCAATACCGGCACTGCCGCCATTGGTGATGAACAAAAAGATCAATGCCACCTGTGCAAATACAATACCACTGATTCCACAGATAATCATGCGGCAGATATCAAAACGGATTCCGCTGTTTTTGACCGAGGTTTCATTTTCTCCCAGCATCCGTACGTATTTCCCATAATATGTATGTGTAAGCATTAACTGCAGGAACACATAAATTACAACTGCAATACCGGAAAAAATCATCCAGAACATGTAGGAACCATAGTAATCCCTCGGGATCGGTGCCTGTATCGCATCTCCGAACACGGCAGCTATCCCCTGATAGATCTGCTGCAAAATGAAGGTCAGCAAAATAGGGTTTACACGGATTTTTCCGATCAGAAGTCCCTTTGCCATCCCGAACAGCATCTGTGCCAGTATCATAACCGTTAAGCTCACCCAGACCGGAAACCCTGCCCGCAGGCATAGTCCGCCCATGCACGTCGTCATTGCGATTTCCGCCATAAATGCGAAATCCAAAACACCGCTCAGCATCTCGAGCGAGAGTCCCATCGTCAACAGTACGATAATCACAAACTGATGCAGTACATAGTCTGCAGAAAGTCTGGGGAACAATACGATAGCAAGAACCAGGATCAAAACGATATTTCCGATTTCCATATGATATTTATCAAAAAATGACCGCACAGTCTTCAAGCTATCACCTCCAGCCGGTCCGCAACATCCACACAGACTTTACTCTCGTTTTCGAGCAGAAGGACGCTGCTTCCTCTTCCCACGATCTCCCGCAATTCCCGTTTCAGCCATGCGACTTCCCGGACGTTTAGATTTTGCAGCATGTTTTTCAGGATCAGCACACGCGGATGAAACAGCTTATAACGATAGATTCCTATTTTCCAGGCTTCTGTCTCAGGGTTCAGCAGCTCGATGTCCCGCCTGTCCAATCCCAGGAAATTGTCTTCCAATATATACTTTTGCTGCTTCTGATAAAACCCGAATGCTGAACATATGCGCGGATATGTCGGGAGAAGAATGTTTTCCTCGTTGGTCAGATTCTCGCAGATTTCCGTATGGTTTCCATACTCCATAAGCGCAATCCGGTGCTTCATAAGCTCCTGTATGTTTTTGTAGGCGATGATCTCGCCATCTAACTCAAACCGCGACTGTACGGCATTGGAATGAAGGATGTCCGACCAGACACCATCCACCTGTCCGGGGGTACCGAGTGCCGCAAGAATTTCCCCTGCCCGCATCGAAATCTGCGGCTGCCAGCTGCCATCCCGGAACGTCTCCCACACGAAAAAATCCACCGGCTTTCGCTGTGGTTTCCCGCTGGCATCGCGTACTTCCGGTATGGTAGTATCTGCCGCCTCCAGACCGCGTTTTAATATCTCGTCAATCATCCATGTATCTTCGCTTTGACAGATCTTTTTGTAGATGGTATGATGCCGGAACAAAATCACTTCATCAAAGAAAGGGTCCGTGAAATCTGCCCGGTTATCGATTGATATAACCGTAATACCGTCCTGCTTCAACCGGTTCACAAACTGTCTCAGCTTCCGGCGTTCTTCTCCCGGAAAACACGACACAATCTCCCGCAAAACAAGAATACGCGCCCCCTGTGTGATGGCGCGTACCATCCCGATCAGAATACGGTCTCCGTTCTTCAGATGGCTGCTATGTTCATCTGCCGCATAAGGCAGATCGTATTTTTCAAGCAGTGCACGTCCCTGTATATGCAATGCCTTTTCATTCAACCGGATTTTACGCAGGCTGTTTCTTCGTAACAAAAAAAGATTCTCGCTGACATCGAGCGAATCCATGTACACCGTGTCTTTGGAGATCACAAAAATGCCGGCATCCTCAAAATCCCGTTTTCCTTCCGGCTTCCATGGTTGTCCATCCAAGTAAATCCGGCCTCTTGCGAGCGTTCCTTTCCCCTCGAAAAAGTCCGCCAGTATCTCCTTGCTGTTTTCCACGCCTGCAACTCCCATGCTGTACCCCCGGCAGATAATCAGGTTCAAATCTTCAATCTCATGCCTGCCCGGTCTGCTGATATTCACATGTTCCATCCGAATAATCTCATGTCTCATAATCCATGCCTGCTTTTTCTTTCCTGTTTTTCTAAATCACAGATCGTTTCTGTCTACTTTCTTAGGAAGCCAGATTTCTACATCTGTTCCGATTCCGGTCGTGCTGTAGAGGCGGAGACCATAGCGGTTTCCAAATGCGAGCTGGATCCGCTGGTTTACATTGCTCAATGCAATTCCGTTTCCACGCTTCTCGTTCCTGTCTGTTCCATGTGCATCCATCCCCGCTGTCTCTCCGTGCGTGCTTCCATCGTCGCCGCTCTCCCGGCGTTCCTCCGTCTGTTCCAGTGCCTGTCTCATAGAAACAAGGGTATCCCAGTCAATTCCTGTTCCGTTATCCGATATGACAACAACCAGTTCCTGATCTGTCGTATAAATCCGTATTGTCACCTTTCCGTTTTCCGCCTTCGTCTCTAAGCCATGGAAGATTGCATTTTCCACAATCGGCTGCAGCGAAAGCTTGGGAATCAGATAATTCCCGACTTCTTCCCGGTCATCCTCCACATTGATTTCAAGGGCGAATTTATTTTCAAACCGGTAGCTCTGGATCAGGAAATAATTCTCAATATTCCGAAGCTCATCGCGGATTGTCACAATGTTTTCTTTGTTGCTGATGCTATACCGGAAAAAAGCCGCCAGCGCCTTCGCCATACGGGCAATGCTGTCACATTCATATAAAAGCGCCTCACTTCGTATACATTCCAGCGTATTGTACAAAAAATGCGGATTGATCTGACTTTGCAAGGCTGCAATTTTCGCCTGCTTATTCTGTACCTTGACGGAATATTCCTCCCTCAGCTTCTGCTGCACGCGCTGTTTCTCCCGATAGTCATCCTCAAGTTTCTTTATTTTCTTTGTTTGTATCCGATGCATCAAAAGGATTGTCCCTGCCCAGACAATCACCGCACCCACACATATCCAGATTATTTTTCCCATGTTGTGCCCTCGCGTTTCACTGCGTCTGTCAATAGTACAGCTTCCGGTATTCTGCCGGCTTCACACCGACAACCTTCATAAACTGCTGACTGAAATATTTGGCATCCTTATACCCGACACTTTCGCCGATTTCATACACCGGAATCTTCGTGTCCCGGAGCATCTGCTTTGCTTTCTCCATCCGGATTCCAAGCAGGTAGTTCGAGAAGTTCTCACCAGTTTCTTTCTTAAACAATTCTGAGAAATAATTCGTATTGAAGCCGATGGTTGCGGCTACATCCTCCAGCGTGATCTTCTCTGTAAAATGCTCTTTCATATAGGCGATTGCCTCCAATACCGGCTTGCGTTCGCGGTTTTCCCGTTCACTACGGCTCTCTTTGATCAATTGCTGCACCTGACGGATCACATAGTCTCTCAAATCCGCAACTGTCGACAGATTCTCCAACACCTCCTGCTGCACATCCACATCAAATGTATCTGCTATTTCCAGAATGTCATAAGTACTGCGGAGCAGCCACAATCCCATTGCATAAAATTCGCTTGCAAAAAGTGCCTTATCGCTTGCCAGCCGGAAGCATTTGTGAATCTGGTACTGACAGGCATCCGGTTGCATTGTCTCAACCGCTTTTGCGAATTCCTCATATTCATTCTGAAAGTCCTTTGGCGAAAATAGAGTGTGCGGCTCCTGACAATATTCGATCCGTCTGCCGTTTCCCTTGAAGAGCCGGCTGGCAGCCGCCTCTTTGCTCATCTCAATCGCAGTACTGATCTGCTCGAAGCTCTCGACTTCACTGCTCACCCCGACAGTAATCCTGTAATGCTGGAAGTTCTCCAGATAATCGCTCAGCTCATTGAAAAAATCCGTAATCCGGTTGTCGATATTCTCCTGCTCCGTCTGGAAATAATTTAACAGCACCTGCACGGAATGATTCGACTGCACGGCCGCAATCAGATCGATGGTGCATGCCGAAAATGCATCCTCTGCCTTCTGCATGATCTTGCGGAGAACAAACTGCATCTGCTGTGTATTCTCTGCGACATCAATATCCCGGTCAAGCTTGAAGGTTAATCCCCGGAAGCACTTGTTCTCAAGCTGAAGTCCAAACTCCGTATTCGCGGCATCAATATTTTCCTGCTTCTGGCTTAGTATCTGTCTGAGAAATTCTTTGTGGCGCAGATATTTACTATCCTCCAGTTTTTTCTCTATCTGATCTACCTGTTGCTGCTTATCCTCACGTTGTTCTTCTTCCGCGACAATCTTCTGCAGCTGCCTGTTCAGCTCATCCTCATCGATTGGCTTGAGCAGATAATCTTCCACGCCATATTTCAACGCTTTTTGCGCATAGTCAAAGTATTTATATCCACTGACAACTATAAAATGGCATTTCACGCCCTGCTCGGATGCCTTCTGGATCATTTCCAGTCCCGTCAATACCGGCATCCGGATATCCGTGATCACAATATCCGGCGATTCGGACAAGATCTTTTCATACGCCGTCTGCCCGTCTGTCACAAGTCCAATACAGGTCAGTCCAAGCCGATCCCACTGTATCAATCGTTTCACAAGCTGTCCCACTTTTACCTCATCATCTGCAATTAATACCTTTCGCATTCTGTTCATGTTACTCACCTCTGTATGTACTATCTTGTACCAACTGCTTGTTATTCAAAAAGAGCCTGGTAGTTTTCCCCCCAGACTCTGTGTATTTCTTTACTGTACACTAAACGTATACATCGTGTTACTCTGTAAACTCAGTGAATTCTCAAATGCTTTCCGTGTCACCTTCACTTCTGCACCAAGCACCGGATCGTAATACCGAATATGTGTCGAATTGTAGCTGATGACAAGCACATACCGCCCATCATCGATGCAGGCTGCAAACGGAATATCCCGATCCAGGAAATACAGCGCCGTCGACAAACTGATACCGGAGATATTGATACCGACACCATTCGTGTAATCCTCAAATACCTTCTCAAAAGTACCACAGTTTATCGCATCTGTAAGCTCCAGTGTACCTCCCGCATACTGTGCACACATATACGCACAGGTAAGCAGCGACTGATTTGCATCCGGATTCGGTGTCTCCTTGATCTCATCTGCGACTGTATTATAGCTGTCCGCTGCCAGACAGCGATAGATCGTATTTCCGTTGCTGTCCACAACAAGTCCTGCCTCGTCATCGACCACCCGCGTGATTGCGCTTCCGGCAGTTTCGTACTCGCCGATGTAGCCCGCATTGTCAAACACATAATACGCACCGTCACGTGTCTTCGTCTGCACCTGCATATCCTTGTAAGCCTCTGCTCTTCCGTATTTTGTCTTCCGGTAGCTTGCAGTATCCGACAGATAGAAATTCGATGGGAATACAATATCTAAGATATTCCATGCATAGCTGTCATATGTCGTATCCGTCGTGATCATCTTATTATTTTCCTCTTTCTTGTAGGAAATATAATCCTGATCGATTTCTTCAAAGAACTGGTTCTGTTTGCGTGCACGCGTCAGATAAATGGTATCATCCCCAACCGATGCATTCATGATATACACCCCATCCTTCGTGTAATCTTTCTTCTGTTCACCATTATCGCTCATGATAAACAACTCATACAATGGCGGGATTGCCTGTCCATCGGAAGTCATAATTACGTCTGCACTATGCGCACAGCCATAGATCAGATCATTTTCCACAAATCCAAGTGCCAGCAGCAGATCACCAGTTGCACAGGTTTTCTCATACGTTTCACCTGTCTCAAAATTCTGTATCGTGATTGCTGTGACATTTTCATCCTCGGCAGCATTCGGATAAGCAACCAGCTTCCGGTTCGCAGACACAAGGTATTTGGCAGAAGGAATTCCCTCGACAATCGCAGTCTGCGTCATATCAGCAAGGGATACCTCATACAACGTTTCATCAAGCAGATAGTAGAATTTATTCGTCTGCGCGTTGTAATAGGTAAATCGTCCGGTCTCCTTCTTCATGATGTCATAGCTCTCATCACATTCCACGAAGAACAGCTCCTGTGTCGTCATGTCTTCCGCCGAATAATAATACAGCGACATACCGTTTTTGCCTTCATGTTCGCCACGATTCATATATCCGTACACAACAAAGTAGATATTTCCATCCGCATCCATATCCGCAATATTGATATCCAGATTCGTGTTGAGTGTCCGGGCATCCGAGAAGCTGTCCTGAGGATAGCTGAATATATTCGTAAGCGAGCTGTCATTGTACTTGTACATCCAGAGTTGTCCAAGACGCACAAACGCTAAAATCCCATAGTCCTCAGATGTCACATATTCTGCTGACTCATTTGTCACGCCCATGCTGATACTATTCCGGTCCTTGCTAATGTAACCACTGTCAAAAAAGCTTTCCTGATACCGGTCGAAAGCAAGCAGCTTCACCATCTCCGAACTCCGGTTATAGGTGACATTGTAGTATTCGTCGACCTGATAATAATGACTCTTCTTGTCATTCATGGATTCCACCACATAGGACATGTGAATCACAGCATATTCCTTGTCGATTTCCGTGATCGTCGGCGTCACGCCCGTCACAACCACAGGTGTCAGCCCGCCCCAAGTGATCTGCTCATAGGTTGCATTCAGATCGACATGTGCCAGACTTGACGTTGTTCCTGCCTTGTCCGTCTTCAGGTTATCAAATACAACATTGCCCTCGGACTCATTGACTTCCTTAATAAACGTCGTGTCATGGAAGTTTGTTGCAAAATCCACAATTGCCTTTGCATGCTGCTCTGTCAGATTCACAACCCGGTTATAATACCGCACCTCCGTACCATCTGCCGCCGTAATGATAAATACAAATACATACTCCCGGTTTTGCTGCATGTCCATCCGGAAATTCACATCATATTTCTTACGCCCATTCTCAACACTTCCAGAAACCGCTTCACCGCGTTCTACCAGTGAATCGCCTGCAATACTTCGCAGCTCATAGGTAAATGTCTCGCCATATTTTGCTTCATTATCAACAAGCACCGTCACACCATGATTACTGTTTAGTGGCACAATCCCATCCCGCATCAGGCTCGTCGACATCGTCTGCGTATATCCACAGGTCCGGTTAATAACCTTACCCTCGAATTCAAGATAGACATATGGAAGTGTCGGTTCGTCCAATTCGCTGGATACACGATCCAAGCCTCTGTTATTGAATTGATTTACCAGAAAGGCTGTGCCCACTGCAACCGCAATGAACACAAACGCCTTTATCAAAAACCGTTTCATAGTTAGAAATATTTTCTCCTTTTACGATATCTGCACCGACGAATATAAAATTCATGGCAGACCATAATCTCAATCATATGAAGCAATGTTTCGTCCGCATCCTTATAGCAGATCTTCTCATAAATCTTCTTCGCAATTGAAAACATCGCTACCTTGTCTGGATAAACTGCAAACATAGGACTTCCTTCATATTCCAGCCGGTCGCAGGCATCCTCCACCATAACCAGTATCAGCTTTGCCCGCATCGGATACATCGCACGCAAATATGCCCGGTCTTCCTCTAACTCCTGCTCATCCACAACCATGAGTTCCGGAGTGCGAAACTTATGCACATACATCTCATCGATTTCTTTCATGGAATCCTCTCACATAAAATGACATAAATAGACAATCAGTTTTTGGCTGATTGTCTATCTGTTTTTCTTATTTTATGCTTTGAAATCCTGTTTTGTGCGTCCGAATCCGTATCTCCTACTCATCACCAAAGGAAATACCGAGACGTTTTGCATATTTAACAATACTATCGTCTGGGGAAACATATTTGAGCTTTCCTGCAGACTCTTCCATCGGAATTGCTGTCACTTCATTGTTACGCATAACAACAAGCTTGCCGAAATCTTTATTCTTGATCAGCTCGACTGCCTCTGCACCAAACAGGCTGGAAATCACACGATCATATGGATCCGGGCTTCCTCCTCGCTGTGTATGTCCCGGAACTGTCACACGGATGTCCATACCGGAATATTCCTTGATTTTATCTGCAACTTCATAAGCGACAGATGGATATTTCGCAGCTGCGGCTGCTACGGCTGCCTTACGCTCCTTCTTTGGAAGTGCTGCGACTTCTTTCGAGATTGCACCCTCTGCAACAGCAAGAATCGAGAATCCCTTGCCCTGCTTGGTTCTTCTGTCAAGTGCCTCACATACCTTGGCGATATCATATGGAATTTCCGGAATCAGGATGATGTCTGCACCGGATGCGATACCCGCATGCAATGTAATCCAGCCTACCTTATGTCCCATAACTTCTACGATAAATACACGGTTGTGTGAGCATGCAGTTGTATGGATGCAGTCGATTGCCTGTGTTGCAACATCGACCGCACTCTGAAATCCGAATGTCATATCGGTGCCCCAGATATCATTGTCGATTGTCTTTGGAAGTCCAATCACATTCAGTCCTTCCTGAGACAGACGGTTTGCTGTCTTCTGGGAACCATTTCCACCGAGAACAACCAGTGCATCAAGCTTCAGTTTGTTGTAATTTTTCTTCATTTCCTCAACTTTGTTGAGTCCTTCCGGTGTCGGCTCATCGATCAGCTTGAACGGCTGACGGGAACTGCCAAGGATCGTGCCACCCTTTGTCAGAATTCCAGAGAAATCTGACGGCTTCATCTTTACATAATTGCCATAAATCAATCCCTTGTAGCCTTCTAAAAAACCATATACTTCCACGTCTTCAAACGTATTATACAGTCCCTTTGCCACACCACGCATCGTCGCATTTAAAGCCTGGCAGTCACCGCCACTTGTCAACATTCCGATTCTCTTCATACTGTAACCTCCTTAATTTATGTGTCTCCTCTACAACAAAGTTCTTCCTTCTAATGCCCGAAGTAACGTCACTTCATCAATACATTCCAGATCGCCGCCGACCGGAACGCCACTTGCAATTCTTGTGACCTTGATTCCAGATGGCTTGACCAGCTTGGATATATACATCGCAGTCGCTTCGCCCTCCACACTGGAATTTGTTGCAATAATCAACTCTTCTACATCTTCCCGCTCCAACCGCAGGATCAGTTCCTTCAACCGGATATCTCCGGTTCCAATTCCCATCGCCGGGTTGATCACACCATTTAATACATGGTAGACGCCCTGATACTGTCCCACACGCTCATATGCTGCCAGATCTCGTGGAGTCTCGACAACCATGATCAGCTTATGGTTCCGCTTCGGCGATGCACACACCGGACACAGCTCCTGATCAGTAATCGTATAACAGGATTTGCAGTACCGGATATTCTTCTTTGCATCTGTGATTGCTGCCGACAGGCTTTCCACCTGTTCTTCCGGCATATTGATAATATGGAACGCCAGCCGCTGTGCGGTCTTTCCACCGATGCCGGGAAGTCTTCCGAGTTCACCGATCAGCCGGTTTACTTTCTCTCCATAAATATCCATTAGAACGGCAAACCTCCGCCTAATCCACCGGTGATCTTACCCATGGAATTCTTCTGATCCTCATCCTGCATACGGATGGCTTCGTTCATAGCAGCCATGATCAGATCCTCGAGCATCTCGATATCGTCCTTGTCGACAACTTCCTCGTCGAGATGAACTTCTGTTACTTCCTTCTTGCCATTGATCTTTACCTTGACAACACCACCGCCGGCAGTTGCCTCATATTCTTTTTCTTCGAGTGCTTTGGTGGTCTCTTCCATCTGCTTCTGCATCTTCTGTGCCTGCTTCATCAGATTGTTCATATTCCCTGGCATCATGCCCATTCCACCATATCCACCTCTTTTTGCCATCTTTATATCCTCCTGATTTCTTATTCTTATATTCATACACGGTTTCCCATGCGTACTACCTTTTTATATAATTTGGACTCGCCAGATTAAAAGCTTACTCATGCATTTCGATGTCATCAAATACAATCCGGCTCAAATCCCAGTCTTTCTGCAGTTCGTGTACTTCTTCCCTGCCATCAATCTTGCGGAATGTCACACGTACCTTGCACTGTGCCATATCGGTCAGCTGCTCGCTCAGTTCATCGAGCTTGTCCTGATTCGCGAAATATGAAATCGCCAGATCGTTGTCTGGTGTATCCGCTACAACGAGTTCCAGCGCGCCAGATTCTCTTCCGGCAACCAGTGATGCCTGTCTGTAATAATGCTGCACCAGTCTCGGTCCGCGCTTGCCAATCGTCTTCCACGCTTTCGCAATCAGAAGCAGATCCTCGTATTCTGCCTGCGGATATTTGTCACGCAGATTCTGCTTGATGTGCTCGGATGAATCACCTGTTTGTGGTGCAACTGCCTGTTGCACTGTCCCTGCGCCTTCCGTTGCCGGCGGTGCAACTGCCATCACAACCGGATGTGCCTGCTGCTCTTTGAGCAGTTCCTTCGTCTCTGCAAGCTGCTGCTCCAGTGACTCGATTCGTGCCTGAATTCCTTCGATATCGTAACGCATCTCCGTCTTACAAAGCTTGATGATCGCGATTTCCAGCATCACACGCTTGGATGTCGTATATGCGATCTTCGCTGCGGCTTCCTGTAAAACATAGATTGCATGCATCATCCAGTCCTGTGTCATATCGCTTGTGAGTGCAACCATGCGCTGTTTTGTCTCCGCTGTCACATCGATCGTCATATCCGGGTCGATCGACAGCACCAGTATATTCCGGATAAATGCAGTAAATTCATTGACCAGCTGCAACAGATCCTTGCCCTGCCAGATTGCTTCATCTATGATCTTCAATGCACCAACCAGATCTTTTTCTTTCAGACATTCAAACAACCGAATGTAAACTTCCACATCCACGGCACCAATTGCCGCGAGTACTTTATCTAATGTCAGCTCCTCACCCAGATGGTAGGAAATACACTGTTCCAGAATACTCAAACCATCTCGCATCGAACCATCTGCGGCACGTGCCACATATTCGACCGCTTCTCTTGTCGCTGCGATTCCTTCCCGGTCGAGAAGCTCCTGCAACCGATCTGCGATTACCTCCAACGGAATCCGGTGGAAATCATACCGCTGGCAACGCGACAGAATCGTCGCCGGAATCTTGTGTGATTCCGTGGTCGCCAGAATAAATATTACATAGGAAGGTGGTTCCTCCAACGTCTTCAAAAGTGCATTGTACGCTGCATCCCGGAGCATATGCACCTCGTCGATGATATAAACCAGATATTTTCCGGTTGACGGAGAATAATTCACCGAATCCGTGATCTGTCTGATATTATCCACACCATTATTACTTGCGGCATCAACTTCGATTACATTCATCGCCGCACCTGCAGCAATCGCCTTGCAGCTGGCACATTCATTACACGGGCTTCCGTTGATCGGATGCTCACAATTGACTGCCTTTGCCATCAGCTTCGCCGTCGTTGTCTTACCGGTACCTCTGGTTCCGCAGAACAGATACGCATGTCCCACGCGGTCATGCACGATCTGATTTCGGATCGTCGTCACAATATGTTCTTGTCCTTTGATCTCCTCGAACGCGTCCGGTCTCCACTTCCGGTACAATGCCATGTACGACATAAACTGCCTCCAACTCTATATATGGAAAATCTGATCCAGCATCCGAAGGGTCTTAAAGTTGCCCTTTGCCGTTATCTCGCCGGACATAAAGCCTTTCTGGAAGCTATTTTTGCCAGCCAAAATATTACTCAGCATCGTGCTTGATGCTTTCAGCTTCACATCGGCTTCCACATCCGCGCCATACTCACACTGTAAGACTTTCCCT
>UMCF01047643.1_pt1 | contig 24244 bp, 18 predicted proteins | sample 1964131 | NCBI WGS metagenome assembly UMCF01 (sample SAMEA4835958, study PRJEB28245) | human gut metagenome | biome: gut microbiome; material: fecal sample | place: Denmark | collected 2008
GCCGCCGATTGCGCCGATTTCTTCGGATTCACCCGTTTGGGGATCGATTCTGAGCAGGATGCCGAAATTGCCTGTGGGAATGTTGCGGAAAGCAACACCGAAAAGACAATTGCCCTGCGGATAATACGTCACGGCGGTGAGCTGTTCGACGCCGGGGAATACGCTCTGCCCGAGTTCGCGAACGATGCTGCCGCTTGTGTTGATGATGAGGCCGTGTCCGCCGTTATGTGCAGTGGTGTAGAACTGTCCGCCGCCGATATATGCAAACTTGTTGATGCAGGCAACTTCAAGTTCGGAAAGGTTTGCAACTTCGGTCAGTGCGCCGGTGCTGCGATTTACGGTCATGATGAGCTGATCCGCCGTTTCATCCTCCTGCACCATTGCATAGAGGGTGTCGGTATCGGCTGCGTAAGTCAGGTCAACAGCGCTGTAATCCATGTGGTTGCCGCCGACTTTTGTCGCGCTCCACGTTGATGCATTGGTGTCGATGGTGTAAAGATCATCGGCAGTGGTAACATCTGCATCATCGGTGTAGGTGTGTGCAAAAGCATAAATCGTTGTTCCGATAATCTCGGCTGCAAAGGAAATCTTGCTGCCAAGGTTCAGTTTTGACTGAACTGCAGAAGGATTTTCGGAATTGAAACCGATAAAATTATAGGGCTTTGAAGGTTCTGCCACGCCGTTTGTAAGTTTCCAATCGGCAAAACCGAACAGCGTCACGCCGGCGTTGTCCGTCGGCTGCTGTCCGTTCTCTGTGGGTGTTTCCGTCGCTGCGGCGGAAAATGCTGCGGGCATAACGGTGAAAACCATCAGAAACGCCAGCAGTGCAGCGAAAAGCTTTTTCATGGTACTTGCTCCTGTTTCGTTTTGTGCATGTTTGTCTTTGCAGGCAGCCATGCCGCATAAATTATATCACTGCAGTGCGGCAATAGCAATTATTTTTTGGACATAACGCGGCAAATTTTTAAATTTTCCGTATAAGCGGCACTGTAAGTTCCGCAGCTGAAAATAAAGAGCGGGCGGCACTCTGCCGCCTGCCCTTTTCTGCAAGTGTAGGAAAACCTTACAGCTAATCTCACTGCCGGGTTTTATGTTCGCTGAGCTTTGATTGCTTCAAGCCAGTCGAAAGACAGTGCAAATCCCTGTTCTGCCGTTTTCGAAACAGTTTCGCCGTTGGCTGCATACAATGCCTGTGTATTGTTCAAAAGCCAAGCCCCGTTTTCAACAATTTGGCTTCCGCTGAGGAAGAAAACATATTCCGAACCGACTTCAATTTCGGGGCTGTCTTCATATTGGTAAACGGTATCCTCAGTTTCTCCTCCCAAAAGCATTACTTTAAGCACATCTCCGCTGCTTGCTGCTCCGAAGTAGCTCTCCTTCACGCGAACCTCATAGACTGTCACAACAGTCTGCTCGTTGTCCTGCCCTGCTTCTGCGGATTCTGCGCCGCTTTCCGGAATACGAAGAGACATCGATTCATATCGCTCGGACAGCACCGTTCCGTATACGACATATTCTGCGTGAGCCGAAAGATCATCAACTGACGTATATTCCGGATAATCTGCGGAACAGACAATCGTTTTTTTGTCCTGTTTCTGTGAAGCACTGCCGCCTGTTTGCAGGTTGTCGTTTGTTTTCCCTTTTGAACCGCAGGCAGCCGTTGTTAAAACTAACATTGCCGCCAGAAGCACAACACACAGCGTTTTGAACGGTTTCATGTTTATTTGCCTCCCCGCAACATCCAAATTTGAGATATATGAGCTATCATCAACTTCATTATAACGCACAATATTCATTTGTCAACGGCTTTGCGCATTTTTTTAAAAAAATTTTTCGGTATTTATGCGGTAATTTTTTCGGCATTCGAACAAATGCAATATCTCCGCAGACTCAATATATTTATAATATCCCAAAGGGCTCCTATTTATTCGGATTTGAACACATCGTTTCGCCCTCCGCGACAGGATGCGGCAAAAAAAGCGGCAAAACGGACTTGCCGCCGCATTCCGACTGTGCTAAACTAACAGCAGTAATCTGCGGAGGAGGAATCCCGAACATGGACAAACCGAATAAAACCGATAATGCGGAACAACCTGCCGAAACAGCGGATACAGAGGGCGGATTGACAGCCGAAAAACCGCGCAGCAGACGCAGAAAAACTTCGATTGCACACATTGCAACCGTGTGCGGCAGTGTTTACACCGGCGGCAAAACTGCAAAAGACATAAAAAAGCAGGCTGAGCAAAGCGCGATCACGGCCGATGACGGTGAAATTATTGAGATACCGGAACCTGTCGAATTGTATGAAACGGATTGTCTCCGTGAACCCGAGGACAGTGAAGACGCCTCGCCTTACGATCCGCTTTCGGCAGTCTGCCTGAACGGCAGGCGTTCCGTTGAGGAACTGCTGGAGACAGGTAACCTGTCGGATATCGACAGACTTCGCGGGATTGTTGTTTGTGAGGAACGTCCTTTGAACAAGAAGCGCGAATACGCAAACAGGCTTACCGAGCTTTTGGGAGGCACACTGCATATGCTTCCGCCCGTTCGCAGCGGCAATGATGTTTGGAAAATGCTGTTTGATGAGATTCCTTCGGTTTTTGTTGTCAGCGTTTCTCTTCCCGATATCGATGCGTTCGCGCTGATAAACACCCTTCGGCAGAGCAAGCTGTGCCGCAATGCACGTTTTTTTGTTTGTGCGCCTAAGATGACGAAATCACTTATCGGAATCAGCCGCAATGAAAAGATTGACGGACTGCTTTCATTTTCTGCCCCTGTCGAACAAACGGCCGCAGCTATAATCGAAAAATGTCTTGACTATGAGAAAAAGCGCGGCAAATCGGATCTTGAAGCACTGGAACAGGCAATAAATAACCCTGCGTTTTTCAGCGAGCTGGACGAACAGAAGCGTCGATATGCAATGGTGACCGATTCCATATTGCTGCCGCTCGGACTGCAAAACGAGCATCGCGGCACGGAATTTCTGCGGCTGCTTGTCTGTATGCGCATATTCGGAGTCGATGCGGATCTCAAACGCATGTATGAATACGTTGCAATGTATTATCACTCCACTCCGGCCGCGGTTGAAAGAGCAATTCGTTATTCCATCGAGTGTGCATGGGAGGGCGGGAATCTCTATATGCAATTTGAGCTTTTCGGCAACACAACGGATTCCGCAAAGGGTAAGCCGACAAATGCCGAATTCATCGCCACCGTCGTTCAGCACATTCGGAACAGACTGCGGCACGGCAGCGCGGCCCCGAAAGCATTTCCGGTGTGCGAACATGATGAGCAATGACTGAATTCTGCCTTTTTTTGCCGCAGAAATTCTCCATTGTTTTAACTTGAGTTAATGTTTTTTTAATGATTCTGCGTTATACTGTATGCAGGCGGGTCGACGGGATCCGGCCCGCAAATTTCTGTCCGGAGGCAACGAAAAGTGCTTGAAATAAAAAAAGTTTCCAAACAATATAAAACCGGCGATCTTGTTCAGAACGCACTGAGCAGCGTGAGCCTTGAATTCCGCAGCAATGAGTTTGTTGCGGTTTTGGGCCCGAGCGGTTCGGGCAAAACAACTTTGCTCAACATCATCGGAGGGCTTGACCGCTATGACAGCGGCGACCTTGTTATCAACGGTGTTTCCACAAAACAATACACAAGCCGCGACTGGGATACTTACAGAAACCATACCGTCGGGTTCGTTTTTCAGAGTTACAATTTGATTCCGCACCAATCCGTGCTTTCAAACGTTGAGCTTGCACTGACACTTTCCGGCGTATCAAAGCAGGAGCGGCGCAGACGCGCATGTGAAGCGTTGGAACAAGTCGGGCTCAAAGGACAGGAGCATAAGCGGCCGAACCAAATGTCCGGCGGACAGATGCAGCGCGTTGCCATTGCACGTGCGCTTGTTAATAATCCCGATATTTTACTTGCGGATGAACCCACCGGTGCACTTGACAGCGAAACCGGAACCCAAGTTATGGAGCTGCTGAAAAAAGTCGCGAAAGACCGCCTTGTCATAATGGTTACACACAATGCCGAACTTGCGGAGCAGTATGCAACGCGAATTGTGAAGCTTCATGACGGGCAGATTTCGAGCGATACAAACCCCGTGAGCAATGACGAACGAACTTTGACGAAAGAAAAAGAACGCGGGGCGGGCAGCACTTTTGATAAAAAACAAAAGAAAAAACGGACTTCCATGTCCTTTTTTACCGCGCTCTCGCTGAGTTTAAACAACCTTTCAACGAAAAAGGGCAGGACTTTTTTGACCTCTTTTGCGGGTTCGATAGGCATTATCGGCATTGCATTGATTCTTGCGCTTTCAACCGGCATTCAGAACTATGTCAATGCAATCCAGAAAGATACTTTGACCTCCTACCCTATCACAGTCGAACGCGAACCGAACGATTTCATGAGTATGCTGACGGCAGCAAACGAAAAGACGGACGATGAAACACTGAAAAACCGTGATGCGGATTCAGTTTACTCCGATCCTCGGCTCTACAAAATGCTGAACGCAACCGTTTCGGACGGAGACGAAGTAAATGACCTTGCATCGTTTAAAAAGTATATTGATTCGGAGCTTGATGCTTCAACCGCAAAGACCGATCTTCGAGAATATGTAAGCTCCGTGCGGTACGGCTACGGGCTTACCGTCAACGCGTATGTCATCGGCACGGACGGGAAATATCACAGTACGGATATGACCTCCGCATTGTTTGCCGATGATGAAACATCCGAAGGCGACAAGGGCGTCAGTATGATTAACATGATGACCTCCCGCATGGGAAACATGAATCTTTGGGACGAAATCCTTTCCGGAGCGGACGGCGCGCTCGTTTCCGAGCTTGTTTTGAATCAATATGAGCTTGTTGCGGGCGAATGGCCGAAGAGTGCCAACGATATTGTGCTTGTTATTGATAAAAACAACGAAATATCCGACGTTGCTTTCTATGCTCTCGGGCTTATGGACACCGCCGAAATCACAAGGATTTTTAACTCCGTTCTTAAGGGCGAGGAAATCGTGACGGATACACGCTCCGCAAAGTTTGAAGAGCTTATCGGCACCAAATTCAAGCTGATATTGAATTCAGATTATTACTCAAAATCGTATTCTACCGATGAAAACGGCGGTTCATGGAAATATATCGGCGATGACGCCGCCGCAATGGATCTTGTTATCAAAAACGGACTCGATCTGCGGCTTGCAGGTATTATTCGCCCGAACGACAACAAGGCTGCTTCAGTAAACGGAGTTTTCGGCTACACTTCCGCCCTTTCCGACTATATAATTCAGAAAACGAACGAAAGTGAAATTGTCCGCGAACAGAAATCCCCGGAAAACGTGAATCTTGATGTTTTAACCGGACTTCCTTTCACTTTGGACTCCGAAAACGAACTGTCGGCAGACAAAAAGGCGGAAGAAGTTACCGCTTATTTTGCATCCCTTACGGACATGCAGAAAACGGAAATCTACAAAAAAATCATTGCCGAACCCGAGCAGGCGGAGCTTGATGCAGTTGTTGATGAATACATGGCAATGTATCCGACGCGTGAATCAATGGTTCAGCTTGCAGCGGCAACATACGGGTTTGATGTTGCCACTGCGGAGGAATATCTTTCCGACTATACGGACGAAGAGCTTCGGACTTTGATGCGTGAACAGCTTGTTTCTGCCGTAAAAAAGAAATATGCCGACAAAGCCGAAGCCGAAATCATGCAGATTATTTTCGAACATTCCGCACCGAACGATCTTTTCGGCACGGCCGGATATGCCGCCGTTGCGGATATTTTTGATAAAACAATTGCAAACGACACGAGTGTTGACAAGCTTGCGGAATACTATGATAAATTCATGCCGTCAAAGGTTTCCGGAACAACGCTTGACGAAGCACTTGAAAAACTCGGTGCAGTCGATCCCGATTCGCCCAAAACCGTTAATTTGTATGCTGCAACATTTGAGGATAAGGAAGCTATCGCTGACAACATTGCGGAATACAACCGGAATGCAGACAAGGATAAGGCTATTGAGTATACCGATTATGTTGCGCTGCTTATGTCCGGAGTTACAACAATGATCGACGCCGTTTCGTACGGACTTATCGCGTTTGTTGCAATCTCTCTGGTTGTATCCTCAATTATGATAGGCATAATTACCTATATCTCAGTGCTTGAACGCACGAAGGAAATCGGTATTCTGCGCTCCATCGGCGCATCAAAACGCGATATTTCATCCGTGTTCAATGCCGAAACGCTGATTATCGGTTTCTGTGCGGGTGCGATCGGAATAATTGCATCAATGCTGTTGTGCATCCCGCTGAACCTTATCGTTCGGTCGCTCACAGGCATCGACACGCTGACGGCCGTCCTTCCGTGGCGTGCCGGCATAATACTGGTTCTGATAAGCATGGTTTTGACACTTATTGCGGGCATCATACCCTCGCGAATTGCGGCGAAGAAGGATCCCGTTGCTGCGCTGAGATCGGAATGAAACAGCACTGTTTACTTTTCGCCTTTTGATTTAAAATAAAATAAAAATATCGCGGCTTCCGTAAACGAGGCCGCGATATCTTTATTCTGTGCCGAGTTTTGTCATGCGGAATATGCAATCAGCATATCGTGATTATCCGCCGTTCGGATAATCACCGAATGTATTCTTATTCGCCGAAATACCTGTTCAGAAGGCCTGCGAAAGCCTTGCCGTGACGGGCTTCGTCACGCGCCATTTCATGAACGGTGTCGTGAATTGCATCAAGGTTAAGAGCCTTTGCACGCTTTGCCAGATCGGTCTTGCCTGCGGTTGCGCCGTTTTCGGCTTCAACACGCATTTGAAGGTTCTTTTTGGTGCTGGAAGTCACAACTTCGCCGAGAAGTTCGGCAAACTTTGCAGCATGCTCAGCCTCTTCATAGGCTGCTTTTTCCCAATAGAGACCGATTTCGGGATAACCTTCGCGGTGTGCAACCCTTGCCATTGCAAGGTACATACCGACTTCGGTGCATTCGCCTGCGAAATTTGCACGCAGATCCGCCATGATATCCTCGGGTGCGCCCTGTGCAACGCCGACAACATGCTCTGCCGCCCAACTCATGGTTTCGGACTGCTCAATGAACTTTTCTGCGGGTGCACCGCAAACGGGACATACTTCGGGAGCGGAATCGCCCTCATGAACGTAACCGCATACTGAACATACAAACTTTTTCATACTTTTATCCTCCAAAGATTTTTATTTTTTGCGGCACGCGCCGCCGGTCAGCATTTTATGCTCGTTTTTGATTATTCTCCCTTTTCCGCTTCTGTCTGCATTCATTGCAGATATAGAAAAAGTTGAGTGTGTAGGAAACAATTTCTTCGCCGATTTTGCTGCTGAAATATGATTTCAGGTCACCTGGGTCACAGTCGGCAACCCTGCCGCATTCGATACACTGCATGTGTTCATGCGGACGAAGGGTCTTGTCGTATCTGTCCGGCTCACCGGCAACGGGAATGTGAAGAATCTCTCCGGCATCGACCATGAGTTTCAGATTCCGATAGACAGTTCCGAATGCAATGGACGGCATTTCGGCCTTTGCCCTTGCATAAATCATTTCGGCTGTCGGGTGATCATCCGCCCGTTGTATGATGTTGTAAATCAACTGTCGCTGCCTCGTCATTCACGCCTCCTTAGGAATGATTCCTGTTATTATTATACCACCGATTTATGCCGTGTCAAGCATTAAATCTCATTTCTAAAAATATATTAAAAGCGCGGCCATCACGACCGCGCCGATGTTCGTTTTCGAAAATTCAATTTCGCAAGCTGTTGAAACGATTTGATTAATCTTGCGGAGTGTTCGGTTCGAATTCAAACCAGCGGACGAAAAACTCTCCGCAGCGATGCATTCCGCAGCTTTCGGCAGTGCGCACCGAAGGTATGTTTTCTTCCGCGCACTCCCATATTATTTCATTCCCGCGCTCCCGTGCAAATTCAATTGCGGTGCGCAGCAACGCCGATGCAATGCCGCGCCGTCGATATTCCGCTTTTGTATCCGCCCCGACTATGCAGCAGCCGTTGTATTCTCCGTTTGAAATTATGTTTCCGCAGATATTCTCGCCCTCAAGCGCAAAAAAGGCAAAACCATGTTTCAAAAAATCCGCAAAGCTTTTGTAACTTTCCAGAATTTCGGGAAGATAAGCCCCTGCAAACTCGGCATTCTCACGCAAGAAGCTTTCCGAGGCACGCCGAATGCGCATCGGCCGCCCCTCCGCCGCATGAACGAACGGCATTCCCGCCGCGCTGTATTCTTCTGCCGTGCGATAAACAAGCTGTTTCTGTTCGAACAGCTCTTTGTCGAAAAAAACAACGCGCATCATATCCGAAAGCTCTTCCGTGTCGGCGGAATATGCAAATTCACTCAGTTCGAATTCATCTTTTGCCAACGGAAATACTTTGTTCTCAAAAAACAGACGGAAAGCGGCATATTCCTCCGCCGTTTGCAGCGGAGTTCCCATTATCTGGAATCCGCCCAAAAGATAACTGTACACGACCGCAAGCCGCGGTGCCGTCGGATCATCCGTCCAAACAAGTCCCCGCGTATTTCCGTTCAAAATGCTGAGATAGTGTATGCTGCTCTTTTCACATTTAAGTTTTTCGGCAAGTTTTGCGCCGCGCTTCGGCTCCTGCCGCATTTTTAATGCATTCAATCCGTTCATAGTTCGTATCTTTTTCCGCTTTCCGCTGCGGGTTTGTTATTCTGTCAAAGCATATCCTGCGGGTTGACTTCAATGCCGCGATAGCATTCATCCGCGCAGCCGTCGCTGAAAGCGTATATTGCATTGATTGCTGCGGCCGTATTTGCGGTGCGAACCAACTTAATTATAACCGCATAGCGGAACAGCCCCTCCCTGCGGCGAATCGGCGCGGCACCCGCGAGTGCGAAAACAAGCTCATTTTCCGCGTTTGCGGGTTTTAATGCAGTTAAAATGGTTTTTGTCACGCCGTTTGCAAACCTTTCCGCCGCATCCGCCGCCGCATTTTCATCGGCACAGGCGAATTGCGCCCGCACAAATACCGCAAACGGAGGGAACAGCGTCCGCAGTCGGTCTCCGATTTCGAGATTATAGAATGTTTTATAATCATGCTTCGTACAGAGCCGTATTGCGCGGTGTCCCGGCGCATTGGTCTGAATCACAACGCGTCCCTCTTTATCGGCACGGCCGGCACGACCCGCGACCTGGGTCAAAAGCTGAAACGTACGTTCACTGCTGCGGAAATCCGAATGGAAAAGTGTTGAATCAGCAAACACGACGCCGACAAGCGTCACATTCGGAATATCAAGCCCCTTTGCCACCATTTGCGTGCCGATAAGCACATCAGCCTCGCGCCGCGTGAATGCATCAAGTATATCCCGATGTGCGGTTTTGCCGCTTGTTGTGTCCATATCCATTCTCAAACAGCGCACATTCGGAAACACAAGTTTCAGCTGTTCCTCAACCTGCTGAGTTCCGATTCCCGTGTATTTGATGTACTCCCTGCCGCAGGACGGACAGGTTTTCGGCATTTTATAATTCGCCCCGCAATAGTGGCAGCGGAGGGACTCATCAAACCTGTGATAGGTCAATGCAACGTCGCAGTTCGGGCAGGTGAACACAAATCCGCACGCGCGGCATTCGGCATGGGATGAATACCCGCGCCTGTTGAGAAACAGAATCGCCTGTTCGTGCTTTTCAAGGCATTCTTTCAGCCGTTTTATCATCAAGCTTGAAAAAATGCTGTTGTTACCGCTCAAAAACTCCTCACGCATGTCAACAACATCAACTTTCGGCATCGGAACGCCGTTTATTCTGTCCGGCATCTCAAGCAGTATGTACCTGCCCCGCTTTGCACGATAATATGTTGTGAGCGACGGAGTCGCACTGCCGAGGACAAGTTTTGCACCGCAGAGTTTAACCCGACGCAGCGCAACCTCGGCAGCGGAATACTTTGGAGTAATTTCGGAGTAATAGCTCGGCTCATGTTCTTCATCGATTATGATAATACGCAAATTTTCCACCGGCGCAAACACCGCCGACCTTGCGCCGACAACGACCCTTGCCTTGCCGAAGCGTATCCGCCGCCATTCGTCAAAACGTTCACCGTCGCTCAAATGACTGTGCAGAACGGCAACATTGTTTCCGAATCTGCTCCTGAATCTGTCCGTTGTCTGCGGTGTCAGTGATATTTCCGGGACAAGAACAATTGCGCCGCCGCCGTTTTCAAGCACGTTCGCAATTGCCTGCATATAAACTTCGGTCTTTCCGCTCCCCGTGACACCGTGAAGAAGCAGACAGCTTCCGGCATCGGCGGATTTGATTTTTTCAAGTGCGTTTTGCTGCGCCGGAAGAAGCGGCAGCGGCTCCGTTAACTGAATATCTCTGTTTGCAAAAGGATTTCGATAGGTTTCGCGCCCTTGTTCAACAAGAATGCCCTTTTTAACAAGTGCGGCAACAGCTGCGCCCGCACCGGGCACGAACGCATTTATATCGCTTGCGGAAAGCTCCGCTCTGCCCGATAAAAGCATAGAAAAAACTTCAAACTGCTTCGGCGCGCGCGGCGTTCCGTCTTTTTTCAGCATTGAAGCACGCACTGCTTCAATGTCGAGATCGTCCGCAATGTGCAGAGTGCGCACTTTTTTTTCTTTAACTTTTGAACCGCGCAGCGCGGCGGGAATCATGACCCGAAGTGCATCGGCGGTTGTGCAATGGTACGCTTTGCACATCCAATCCGCAAGCTTGAGCTGATCGGGCAGCAGCGCCGAATACGGCTCAATCGTTCGCACGATGGATTTAAGCTCACGCTCCGTTCCCGGTTCATCGACAAGTTCAAGCACAAAGCCCTCAATCGGTCGGTTCCCCCGCCCGAACGGAACGATAACGCGCTGCCCTTCGCACAGACTGATTTCTTCCGGAACGGCATAAGTAAACAGCCTGTTTACATTGGCATTTGAAATATCAACTATTACCCTTGCAAACATGCTGTTCACCCCCGCCTTTCGGCGCATAACATATAAAGCTTGATTTGAATGTTCCGCAGTTACGGATTATTTTTCGGAAGTCTGATAGTATTCGGCAGGATACCTGACGCAGAGCTCGCCGTTGTACAGTTCGTCAACAGCCTTTGCAACAGGCTTTTTGTCGGATGATTCTTCCTTTGAAACAAGCAGCTGCCTTGCGCGCTTTGCAACGGCCGTTACAAGCATATAGCGACAGCCCGCGATGTTTTCCAGTTCAACAACCGGCGGATGGTTCATTTGGTGACTCATTATGTTACCTCCAACAGTAAGTATTCAATAAATTTAACGCTCAATTTAAAACTATTATACGATTATCATGCGGCCCGCCCTCCGCAGCACCGTTCGTCACTCGGAGAAAGTTTCGCCGAGCAGCGCGGGCAAAAGCTCGCGGTTATATTCGGGAGTGCATCCGACGGCATTGAGTATGCATTCGATATTTTGAACGGCCGACTCAATTTCATCGTTCACAACAACATAGTCGTATTTCGGAATGTATTCAAGTTCCGTTCTTGCCTCTTCAAACCTTCGGGCAACCGCTTCGGGAGTCTCCGTCCCTCTGCCCACAAGCCGCCTGTGCAGCTCCGCCAGTGAAGGGGGCGCAATGAAAATCGTTATTGCGTCGGGGCAATTGTTTTTAACGTGCATTGCACCTTTGACATCGATATCAAGCAAAACGCTTATGCCTTCGCTGCGCTTTGATTCAACGTAGCTTCTCGGCGTGCCGTAGTAATTCTTGCCGAACACACGCATGTATTCAAGGAATTCTCCCCGTTCTATCATTGTATCGAATTCCTCGGTTGTTTTATAAAAATAATTCACGCCTTCCGCCTCACCCTCACGCATTGCGCGGGTCGTTGCGGAAACGGAGAAGCAGATGTTGTCGTGTTTTTCAAGCAATCTGTTTGCAACAGTGCCTTTTCCGACGCCGGACGGGCCGGAAATGACGATCAGCATGCCGCGTTTTTTCATCATAGTGTTTGTACCCTCTTTATTTCTTTTGATGCCCTTGTGCAAACCGCACACAGCACTGCTGCCGAATTGCGGAACGAATGCCGAAACTCGGTTTTAGGTTTATTCAAAGTTCTGCACTTGTTCGCGCATCTTTTCAAGCTCGGCTTTGCCGTCGATAACAAGAGACGCAATTGTTTTATCGTTCGCTTTTGAACCGATGGTGTTGAACTCGCGATTCATTTCCTGAACGATGAAATCCAGTTTTCTGCCGATAGAGCCGTTGTTTTCAAGCAGTTCGCCTGCCGCGGCAATATGGCTCGAAAGACGTACAAGCTCCTCATCGATGCTGACTTTATCCGCGAACAGTGCAATTTCCGTTGCAAGGCGCGCCCTGTCGATTTCCGTTTCGGAGAGCAGGCTTTCAATGCGTTCGTTAAGCTTTTTTCGCTGTTCTTCAACGACAAGCGGGGCGCGCTCCGAGATTTTTTCGCGAATATCCGCAATCACACCGAGTCGTGTTTTCATGTCGGATGAAAGCCTTTCACCCTCGCGCGTACGCATTGCGATAAGCTCGTTTGCGGCGCGGGTCAAGGCCTCTTTCATCAGTTCCGCAAGCGCGGGCCTGTCGTCGTCGGCCTCTGTCACGGAAACAATATCCGTAAGCCTCAGCGCACGCGACAGTGTCAGATCGTTTTCAATGCCGAGTTCCTCCGCCGCCTGCCGGGCGGCGGTCATATATGCCGAGAGCATCGGCATGTTTATTTCAACTTTTTTTGAATCGTTCCGCGTGTTGCGGTAATTGGCAAAAATGTCAACATGGCCGCGCGCAAGCATCGTGCCGAGCGTGTTCCGCGCCGTGTCCTCAAGGAAGGCAAGCGAGCGCGGCATTCTGAGCGCAAGATCCAAAAAGCGATGATTGACCGATTTCAGTTCAATCGACAATTCGCGGCCGTCTTTTGAAACGACCGCATGACCGAACCCTGTCATGCTTCGTGCCACTTTTGTACCTCCGAAATGCGGAGCAATACCTGCTCCAAATCAATTTATTATACCACAGAAACGCGGATGTGAAAAGAGCCGAAATCGGTATATTCATTCAAAACGGGTTTTAAATTTGAAACAGCTTTTAAACGTAAATATCAACTTCGTCAGGATCGATATTTTTTCTTGACATTCTGCGGGCAGATGCTAAAATACAATATGCGGCAGAGAATTGGCATTCATCGTTTTCCGCCGCAAAACAAAACTCAGGAGGAACACATGAAAACTCGTAAACTGACGGCTGTTCTGCTCGCGCTCATCATGGCGTTTGCAGTTCTTCCCGCTGCCGCTTTTGCGGAAAGCATCGAAGGCATTGCAGGCGAAGCAGCAGCAATGCGCAAACTCGACAACGCTTGGGCGGCACTCGATGCAGCCGAAGCAGACGCTCTTGCTCAAGGCATGAGCCGCACCGAGGTCATCAATGCGGTTTACACCGCTGCACTGAGCCTCAACACCGTTGATAAGGACAGCTTTTCCGCCTTCACGAAGGACGGCTTCTACTTCACCGTTGACGGCATGTATTGTGCATACAACTACAGACTCCGCAACGAACTCAACACCGACTGCGCACCCGTTAAGGAAGGCGTTGTTCTTTCAAAGGGCAGCGGAAAAACCGAAAACCTCAAAGACGCCGAATCCGCCGACGTATTTCTGATTGCACCTTACTACGGTCACGACAGCAGCTTCACCAATCAGTACAAGCGTGAAGCGCAGTCCGTCGCGGACGCAACCGGCGGCGACTACCTGCTTATCCAGAGCACGGCAGCGACCGGTCCCGCAATCGCAGAAAATTTCCCGAATAAAGGCGTTGTATTTTTTGACAGTCACGGCACCCAGGACGGCACGTCATCCTATCTCTGCCTGACAACAAGTTCCGGCATCACTCAGGAAGATTACAACAACGGTTGGGCAGTTCGTTCCGGCAGCGCAGCATGGATCGACGGTCGTTACATTGAAAACCATACACCCGACACCCTTTCCAACTGCTTTGTTTGGATGGCGATCTGCGAAGGCATGAAACGCCAGGGTCAGGGCACCACCGGTTATGCGCTTCTCCGCGCAGGTGCAGGCGTTGTTTACGGTTATTCCCAGAGCGTTACCTTCGTCGGCGACTATATGTACGAAGAAACCTTCTGGAATGCAATGAAGAATGCGGATGATCCCGCAACCGTTGCAGATGCTTTCAGCCTCATGGTTGAAGAGCACGGCGCATGCGATCCTTACGGCGACGCATGGCCCATCGTCATGAGCGAGGATGATCCCTTCCCCGCAAATCCCGACAGCGCACAGACTGTAAACAGCCAGTGGACGCTTTTCGGCAACCCGGAGCCCGTTGACATCACCGGCTTCAGCCTCCAGCAGAATGCAGTTGAGATGTACATCGGCAGGACCGCAGAAATCAACTTTGTTCGTCAGCCTGAAAATGCGAACAACTATGAACTCGTTTGGACCAGCTCCAACGAATCCGTTGCAACCGTTACCGGCAACAAGCGCAAAGCAACCGTCACCGGTATCAGCGCGGGCACCGCAACCATCACCTGCACCGTTATGGTCAACGGTTCCGTATTCGGCACCGCAACCTGCGAAGCAACCGTCAACATCGATACTTCCCTGTTTGATTCCCTTAACGTTGCGGGCGGTTCTCTCCAGTTCGGCACCAGCCAGCCCTACGGCTTTGAAGCCGTTACCGAAGGCGACAGATTCCTTGCAAAGTCCAACAATGCAGGTGTCGGCAACTCCACCGCTTCCGTTTCAACAACTGTTCAGATGTCCGCAGGCGATACCCTCACCTTCGACTATTTCTACAGCAGTGAAAACAATTATGACTGGTACCGCTTCAAAGCAAACGGCACCGAAGTTCAGAAGCTCTCCGGCAACACCAACAGTGCATGGGCAACCTACACCTACACCGCAGCTTCCGACGGCGCATACACCTTTGAATGGTCCTACAGCAAAGACAGCAGTGTAAACGGCGGCAATGACTGCGTCAAGCTCGACAATGTTGCATTCTCCGGCGATGCAGGCATGGCAAACGGCGACGTTGACGGCGACGGCATCGTATCCGTTTCCGACGCACTGCTCGCAATGCGCGGCGCAATGGGTACCATCACTCTCACCGCAAGTCAGCTCGCACACGCTGACCTCGACGGCGACGGCACCGTTACCGCATCCGAGGCTCTTGCTATCATGCGCATGGCAATGAACGGCTGAAAAAGCTAAACAGTCATGATGCATAAGCAAACGCCTGTGCAGCACGACAAAACTTAAAGGCAGGGGCCGCAGTCCGAACGGGCTGCGGCACCTGTTTATATGCTTTCAAAAAATTCTTATTGACACCGAATCGTTATTGAATCCGGTTATCGTTCTCTCTGCAACGGCTGTTCTCATTAAAACTCACGGCTTAAAACTCACGGCATTATTCCCGTAAACAAACGAACAAGCACCACTCAAAAAAGCGGTGCCCGCAAACTGCATATGAACTGCGTATTTTGATTAAAAGCTCACTTTCATGCGCCGTTTATCTCTCCAAGCAGCGGCAATCACCGCAGAAAATCAGCTTGCATTAAGCAAACTGATTCACCGGTGCATTGGCTCAATCTTCAATTTCGGCCTCATTGCCGTTAACCGCTTTTCTCAGCGTGTGCGTACGTTCACGATTTTCGAGAGTTTCCGTTTCCGACTTCTCAGACTTGCCGCGCAGATCATCAAGGCTGCGCGTGCATTCATGAACCGTCGGAACCCAGCTTGCCTTGCTGAATATCGCAGCAACGGAAATGGGCAGATACGTCATCATGTAAATCGGAAATGTGAATGTGTAAAGTATTTTCTTGGCAGTTTTAGCAGGAATAATCTTCCACATGTCGATCGTTGCAATAAGTCCGACAACAAATGCAATTATATAGCTGTTGAAGAGAATCTGCAAGATTGAAAGCAGAACCGTTGTTATCCCGCTGCCGATGCAAACGGAAACAATAATGCCGACAATATTTACAATTTGGGCAACAATTCCGAGCAGATATGCCGGAAAAATGTTCATTCCGATATCGAAACATGTAAAATCGCCTTTTTTAAAAATCCCGCGGAATATGCCTTTGAACAAATCCCCCCCATGAGCCTGTATCAGCTGAAGGTAGCCTTTTGACCAACGCAGCCGCTGCTTCCATGATGCTTTCATGGTTGCGGGCTGTTCGTCATAAATAACTGCATTTTTGCAATAGCCGATATGCTCACCCGCTACGGCGCAGCAAACGGTAAATTCAATGTCTTCAATCAAAAGAAAATAATTCCAGCCGCCGATTTTTTTGAGATATTCGCTGCTCACCATGAAGCCCGTTCCCGAAACCGCGCAGCCGGAACCGAGAAGATAACGCGATTCGTTCAGGTAGCGGCTCTCGCGCACATACCAGAGTCCGCTTCCCGCCGAAATCCAGCTGTCATCGTAGTTTTTCGAATTACGAAAACACGTTGCAACATCATAACCCGCATTGAGCATTTTGTTCATCTCCGCTGTGTAATGCTCATCCACAAGATTATCGGCATCGAAGATGAAAAAGGCATCAAAGGCATTCGGATAATCCTTTTCAATGTGCTTAAATATGAAATTAAGTGCGTATCCTTTGCCGATTTTTGTCAAATCGTTTCGTTCGTAAACGATTGCTCCCGCATGTCGTGCAATTTCGGCGGTTTTGTCCGTGCAGTTATCCGCCGCAACAAAAACGCGAATTCCGCCCGGGTAATCCTGCGCAAGCAAAGTCCTGATGCAGTTCTCAAGCGTTTTTTCTTCGTTGCGCGCACAAATAACGGCAGCAAAACGGTTTTGCTTCCGATTTAAATCCGCATCGGCAATCGGTGCTTTACCCGCATTCCCGCTGTTTTTCGGAACAATGCGATATTTTTTAAAATAAGGGACTAAGACATAAATATATTGATAAAAATAGCAAATCGCGAAAAGCAAAGCTATAATACGATTGATTGTTTCAATAGAGTGCATTGAGCCACCTCTGTTTGCTGCAGATTATTGCGCAGAACCCGACACGGGGTAATTACGCTTATACCGTTGAGAGCTAACATCTTCCGAAGCGATGCAAGTTACGGCGAACCAAGCCTTCGGATAATGCGGAAAACAGCTTTTGACCGCAAAAAAGCGCACCGTTTTTCTCTGTTTACACAAAAATCGGATGCACGGCGCATTAAGTTTTCCGCAACGCAGACAACAGTTTGTCAACAGTCGTTCAAAAGGAACGAATCCCTGCAAAAAATTGCAGTTGTTTGTTGTTTTTTAGATTTTATCATTCCGAACCCTGATTGTCAACCCTTTGGGGCATATGCATTTTTTGCGTCAAAGACTTTGACCCTTTTGACCGTCAAATTTATGCTCGTGTTTCATGCCGAGGTTGAGAAAGAGCTGAGTTTGTGATATAATGAATGTATAAAATATTCGATCGGGAGGATTCTGACTTGTTACACATCCTTTACGGCAAAAAGGGCACGGGCAAATCGCGCAGGCTTATTGCCGAAGCGAACAGAAACCATGTTGAATGCGGTGAAAACAGCGTTTTCATCGATAAGGACGGAGACAGAATGTACGAATTGAACCGCGGCATCCGCTTCATCAACGCATCCGATTTTTGTATTGACGGGCCGAAAATGTTCACGGGTTTTGTCTGCGGAATTGCGGCGCAGGATTATGACCTGCGTGCAATTTATATCAACAGCTTTATGAAGGTCGTTAAGCATTCCCCCGAAGGGCTGTTTGGCATGTTCGACTTTTTGCGCGAATTTTCCGAAAAAACCAATATTGAACTCTATATAAGCATCAGCAGTGAGAATGAGGCCCCCGATTATCTTAAAGCATTTATCAATCAATGAACCCGCTGTCGGGCAGCTGACAGAAGAATCAAAGGCTGATTTTTTCGGCGTGATGCCGCTCATGCAAATTTTTCTGTTGAAATACAGCTAAAAATACACTATAATATTGCAGGCGCGGCAATGCCGTGCCTTGCGGGCATTTGCCCGAACTGATGAAAGGACAACCCGATAACCATGAAATTTGCAATCGACGCTTTCGGCGGCGACAATGCTCCCGAAGCCGTGATCCGCGGCAGCATTGACGCAATGCAGCTCTACGATGACTTCAGCATAATTTTCACCGGAGATGAATCCGCAATTTATGCCTTGCTCAACAACTATGAATACGACAAGTCCCGTGTTGAAGTTGTTCATGCACCGGACATAATTACATGCGAAGATCAGCCCACGCTTGCAGTTCGGCGAAAAAAAGAAAGCTCAATTGTTAAGGCTCTTCATCTTGTTGCGGACGGAAAAGCCGATTGCTTTATCTCTGCGGGAAGCACCGGTGCTGTTCTTGCCGGTGCAACGCTTATCGTTCACCGCATTCCGGGTGTTAAGCGTCCCGCTCTCGCACCCGTTCTTCCGACGCTCAAAGGGCCGATGATGCTTATTGACTGCGGCGCAAATGTTGACTGCACTCCGGAATACCTGCTCCAATTCGCATACATGGGTTCGGCGTATATGAGCGGTGTCCTCGGCATTGAACGTCCGCGTGTCGGTCTTATAAATAACGGCACCGAAGAAGGCAAGGGGAACGCACTCACAAAGGAAGCATATTCCCTGCTTAAGGCTGCGAAGGGCATCAATTTTGTCGGCAACTGCGAAGCGCGCGAGCTCATGAGCGGAGACTACGATGTTATCGTTTGCGATGGTTTTGTCGGCAATGCTGTTTTGAAAACACTTGAAGGAGCCGTGGCTTCAATCATGACGATGCTCAAGACGGAAATCAAAAGCAGCAAGCGCGCAAGCGTCGGCGCAATGCTCTCCAAAAATGCTTTTAAAGCACTCAAAACCCGCATGGATTACACGGAGTACGGCGGCGCACCCCTGCTCGGCATCAACGGCGGCATTATAAAAGCGCACGGCAGCAGTGACGAACGTGCCGTTTGCTCCGCCATCGGTCAGGCGCGCAAGCTCATCCTCGGCAATGTTACAAACACGATTTCGGGGCTTATTTCCCGGGAAATGGCTCATCCGGAGGAAAAGTGAGTTTTTTTGCGCCGAATCCGCACACACCGTGTTTTATCCGCATTCGGCATATTTAATTTGACATTGACATCAAACATGCCGTGCGGTAAAATATGATATGAACTTTATTAAACTTACGGAGGCTGATTATGCTTACTGAAATTCGCACCCGCATCGCGCAGCAGCTCAACATTCCCGTTGACAGCATCACTGCCGATTCAAAACTTGTTGACGACCTTAAGGCGGACTCACTGGACATTGTTGAGCTTGTAACAAGCCTTGAAGAAGAATACAACATCGAAATTTCCGACGAGGACATTAAAAACATTCGCACCGTCGGTGATGTTGTTCGTTTCATCGAATCCAAATAACCTGAACCGCACGGAAGACGGGCTTGAGCGGCAATTGATATTTCGGCGGATTTCATCCGAATCCGAATGCGCCGGATAACCTGTTTTCTGTCCGTTTTTTTGCGGCACCCCGTTTCGCAGGCGGACGAATATCTGCCTGCGAAATTTGATTTAAGACATAGGAATCGGTTTTATCTCTGATTTTTGTTTGCTTAAACAAACATAACCCTACAGATTGGAGCGATTGATTTTTCGTGAATCCAAAACGAATCTCAGAGCTTGCTGAATTAATGGCAAAGCTCAATTACAGCTTCACGGACGTTGAGCTGCTGAACACTGCACTCACCCACTCGTCATTCGTGCGCGGGGACAACCGCATTTATCCGAATAACGAGCGAATGGAATTTCTCGGTGACGCTGTACTTGAGCTTTGCGCAAGCGAATACCTATATTTGAATTACCCCAAAATGAACGAGGGCATGATGACCCGCACGCGCGCACGTACCGTTTGCGAATCCGCGCTGAACATCGTTGCAAAGGAGTTGGAACTGGGCAAGTATCTGCTTTTGAGCCACGGAGAGGAAAACACCGGCGGGCGCGAAAAGCCCTCCATTCTTTCCGATGCACTCGAAGCTGTTATCGGCTCCATCTTTCTTGACGGCGGTATTGAGTGCGCAAAGCGTTTTATCTTAAACTTCATCAAAAACAGCGTTGAAGAAGCGGCGCGCAGCCTGTCCGCAAAGGATTATAAAACGCTGCTTCAGGAATATGTTCAGCATTATCACAGCGGTGAACTTGAATACAAGGTCATCGGCATGAGCGGCCCGGATCACAAGCGGGTTTTCACAATGTGCGTCAGCATTGACGGTGTTGTGTACGGGTTCGGCGACGGCGGAACAAAACAGGAGGCCGGTCAGAACGCAGCAAGAGCAACCCTTGAATTGCTCAATCGGGACAATGCGTGAGTTTTACCCACGCATTCATCACAGCTTTTCGGAACGGTTCATCCGATTTGCCATTTTGCTTAAGGAATCTTTTAAATGCAGCTTACAAAGCTTGAAATCAGCGGGTTCAAATCGTTTGCAAAAAAAACCGAACTGATTTTCAAAAACGGAATCACAGGTATTCTGGGTCCCAACGGTTGCGGAAAAAGCAACATTGCGGACGCTTTTCGCTTTGTTTTGGGTGAGCAGAATGCACGTGCGCTGCGCGGCAAAAGAATCGATGACTTTATTTTCGGCGGGACGGAAAAGCGAAAGCCGCTGTCCTACTGCGAAGTTTCCATGTATTTTGACAATTCGGACGGACTGCTTGCTTCTCCGTTTTCCGAGGTTGTTGTTACACGCCGCGCCTTCCGTTCGGGAGAAAGCGAATACAGCATCAACAAAACCCCTGCACGTCTGCGCGATATTCGCGAGCTTTTCCGTGACACAGGCATCGGCAAGGACGGATATTCCATCATCGGACAAGGCCGCGTAAGTGAAATCCTTTCCGACCGCTCCGATGACAGACGCGAGGTTTTTGAAGAAGCTGCGGGCGTTATGAAATACCGCGCACGCAAGGAGGAAGCCGAGCGCAAACTCCAAGCCACCGCAAAAAATATTCTTCGCCTTGAAGACATTCTCCGTGAGCTTGAAAGCAGGCTTGAGCCGCTCCGTTTACAGAGTGAAAAGGCCGCCGAGTACTTTCGGCTGCGTGAGGAACTCCGCGAGCTTGAAATCAACCTGTTTTTATATCAGTATGACAAATCAAATGAGCGGCTTCAACAGCTGCGCGGCGTTGCCCGTCAGCTTTCCGACGAAATTCCCGCTGCATTGGCGGAAGAAGAGGCTTACGCCGCAGGCTGTGCCAAAGAGGAAGAGCTTGAACGAAGTCTTTCCGCCGCAATCAGCGAAACATCGCGCACGCTTATCGATCTTTCCGCCTCCGTTGAAGGCCATGCCGGCAACGAAAAGCTGATTCATGAACGCATTGATGCGCTGACTGCGGATATTGCGCGGAGGCAAGCTGAAATTACAAGGATCCGTGAGCGCGAAACGGCCGACGGTGAACGCAGTTCACAGCTTGCGGAAGAAATCAATCTGAAAAAAGCGAGCGAAGACGCGCTTGAAGCTGCGCTTGAAACCGCCGAAGCCGAATTTGCGGAGCTTTCGGGCTCTATTAATGCAGCCGAAGAAAAGCTTGAAGCGCAAAAACAATCCATGATGGATTACATGAATCGGCTTGCGGACACGAAAAGCCGCATTTCAAGGCTCGGTGCAATGCGTGAATCCATCAGGAAACAAACCGCTTCCCTTGCGCAGGAGCTTATTGAAGCCGAGGCCGAAGGCAAGCATTTGGACGAAGAATATGCCGAAGCTCGGGCTGACAAAGAAGCACTTTTAAAACATAAAGCTGAGTTCGAAACTGCACGGCAGGCTGCAATTGATGAGATCAATGCGCTTAACGTTAATGCACTTTCCGCCGCAAAAGCAATACGCCGCGCCGAAGACGAAATCAGTGCGGGCAAGTCCCGGCTTAAGGTACTTGAAGAGATGCGCCGCGCTCACGAGGGCTACTACGCAAGCGTTCGCCGACTTTTGAACGACGCACAGCGCAGCGCGGAGCTGAAAAAAAGAATGCACGGAGTTGTTGCGGAGCTTTTATCCGTTCCGCAGGAATACGAACGTGCTGTTGAATCCGCACTCGGTTCGGCACTTCAAAACATTGTTGTTCCCACCGAACACGATGCGAAATATCTTATTAACTATCTCCGCGAGCATGACTACGGCCGCGCCACTCTTCTTCCCGTCAGCGCAATGCGTGCGCGCCTGCTTACCGATGAGGAAAAAAACTGTTTTCGCGGCATTGACGGCTGTTTCGGCATTGCCTCCGAGCTTGTGCGCTTTTCGCCCGAATACGGCAGCGTTTTTGAAAACCTTCTCGGCAGAACGGTCATTGTTCGCGATATTGACACCGGAATTCTTATCAGCAGACGTGCGAAATCGGCATTTCGCATTGCAACGCTGAAAGGCGACATTCTTAACCCCGGCGGAAGCATGACCGGCGGAAGCCTCCAGAAACGCGAATTCAGCCTTTTGGGACGCGAACGGGAGATCGAAGAGCTTGCCGAAGGCAGAAAAGCAGCCGAAAGCAGGCTTGCCGAGCTGCGCAATGCCGAAGCAGAATGCAGCAAAGCATTGCAGGAAGCGAATGCAAAAGCAGCCGCTGATGCAGATGAATTACGAAAGCTTGATGTTCGGCTTGCATCCTTGACCGAAAAAGCGGATATTGTTCAAAAATACATTCAAAAAAACGTTGAACGAATAAAGCAAATCGCCGAAGAGCAGCAAAGACTTGCGGATGCCGAAACGGATATCAACGCCGAATGTGCCTCCGCAGAAGCTGCCGCAAACGGAATCGACCTCGGCAGCTCCGCAAACGGACAGGACATCAAAAACACACAGCTGGAGCTTGCGAACCTCCGCTCCGCTCTTCAGGCGGCGAACGATGAAATTTCAGCTCTCCGCATTCGGCACACTGCCGCAAACAGAGAACGCATTTCGGCTGAAAACGAGCTTAAACGGCTCAATGCAGAGCTTGCGGATGCCGAAACAAGGCGCACTGCCGAAACAATTGCGATTGAAGCAGCGGAGCGCGATTGCCGACAGCTCAACGACGAGCTCGGTTCGGTGAGCTGCGGACTTTCCGAAAGCAGAGCTGAGCTGAATGCCTTGAACGAGGAGCTGAGACGGCTTGAGAGCGAACGCGCCGCAAGGCTGAACGCGCTTGACGAGCTGCGTTCAAAACATGAACAAGTGAGTTTGCGATTGTCCGAACTGCGCGAAAGGCTGCACCGAAACGAACTTGCAACGAACAAGGCGCAGTCCGAGCTTGACAACATGAACGAACGCATCTGGCGCGATTACGAGCTTACCTACGATAATGCCTTGAGTTTTCGCCGTGAAATTGCCGTTACACAGGCACATCTCCGCACGGACGAGCTTCGAAAGGAGCTGAAATCCTTAGGGGACGTGAACACATCCGCAATTGAAGATTATCGTGAGTTAAACGAGCGTTTTCAGTCGCTGAATGCCCAGTGCGGCGATTTGCGGCAGGCGGAAGCGGATTTAAACGAACTCATCGCAAAACTGACCGAAACCATGGAAAAGGAGTTCTGCGAACAATTTTCCCTCATCCGACAGAATTTCACCGCAACGTTTTCGGAACTTTTCAACGGCGGACATGCGGAACTTGTGCTTTCGGACAAAAGCGACGTTTTAAACTGCAATATCGACATCATTGCACAGCCGCCGGGCAAAAAGCTTCAGCTGCTTTCCCTGCTTTCCGGCGGAGAGCAGGCACTGACAGCAATTGCACTGCTGTTTGCAATATTAAAACTTAAACCCGCCGCATTCTGTATTCTGGACGAAATTGACACTTCGCTTGACGAAGCAAATGTGGATTGTTTTGCCGAGTATTTGCGGAAATATTCGGAGGGTACCCAATTCATTATCATCACACATCGTAAGGGTGCAATGGCTGTTTGCAATTCGCTCTACGGTGTGTCCATGGAGGAAAAAGGTGTATCCACGCTTGTTTCGGCAAGATTGGACTGATATTTAACAAAATGCTGCAAATTTATCACCACAGGAGGTATTTTTATGTCAGTATGGGATCTTTTTAAAAGGAAGAAAAAGAAACCGGAAAAGGTTGATCCTGCTGCAAATTTAAATCAGGAAACGGAAGCAAAGCCTGCCGCCGAAAAGGCGGAGCTTGAAACACAGGAAAATGCCGAGCGTGAAGCACGCGAGAAGGCCGAACGTGAAGCACGCGAAAAAGCCGAACGTGAA
>UMCF01030312.1_pt1 | contig 24206 bp, 20 predicted proteins | sample 1964131 | NCBI WGS metagenome assembly UMCF01 (sample SAMEA4835958, study PRJEB28245) | human gut metagenome | biome: gut microbiome; material: fecal sample | place: Denmark | collected 2008
CTCCGGCGTCCGTCTGGGCACCCCGGCGGTGACCACCCGCGGCATGGGCCCTGCCGAGATGAAGATCATCGCGGACTGCATCGCCGACTGCATCTGGCACTACGACGAGAAGCGCGACGACATCGCCGCCCGCGTGCTGGCGCTGACCAAGGCTTTCCCGCTGTACGAGTAAGCATTTGATTTTTCGGAGCACCTGCCGTATCCTGCGGCGGGTGCTTTTTTGCGGAAAATCTTAATGCATGGCCGCATCTCCACTCTATGCAGCCTTGCGATTTTAGCGCAAATCGGCTATAATGGTGCGGAAAAACGCGAAAAAAGGAGAACGCACCATGCTGATCTATCTGCTGCGTCATGGCAGGACCGAATACAACGCCCAGAAACGCTATCAGGGCCAGCGGGACATCCCGCTTTCGGCGGAGAGCGCCGCGAAGCTGCGGCGGGCCGATTTTTCCCCGGAAATCGTCTATGTGACCCCGCTGCAGCGCACTTCCCAGACGGCGAAGATCCTCTTCCCGGAAGCGAAGTTCGTGCCGGTGGAAGGGCTGAAGGAGATGAACTTCGGCCGCTTCGAGGGGCAGAAATTCGTCCATGTGGAGCAGGACCCGGAGTATCTGGCGTGGGTGGCCAAAAACGAAACAAGCGCCCACCCGGACGGCGAGCGCAAGAGCGATTTTTGCCGCCGCGTCTGCACAACATTTGCGGAACTGGTCGATGAAGCGCTGGAAAACGGCGAGGAACAGCTTGTCATCGTGGCCCACGGCGGCACCCAGATGGCGGCCATGGAGCGCTTCGCCGTGCCGCACAAGACCTTCCATGAGTGGTGCGGCCCCAACGCGGGGGGCTATGTGCTGGATGCCTGTGACTGGAAGACGCAGCGGGTCCTGCACGTCGTGAAAACGGTCCAGTATGCGGAGGAAAATGCCTGATGAAACAAGGGCTGCTGCATCTTTATTGGGGCGACGGAAAAGGGAAGACCACCGCCGCCATGGGTCTTGCCCTGCGTGCGCTGGGCAGCGGGAAAACCGTCGTCATCGTGCAGTTTTTGAAGGGCGGCAAAAGCGGCGAGGTCCCGCTGCTGGAGCAGCTGGGCGCGAAAATTTACCGCGGCAAGGCCGGGCAGAAGTTCGTGTTCCAGATGAATGACGCCGAAAAGGCTGCCACCCGCCAATTGCAGAACGAGAACCTGCGCGCCGCCATGGCCCAGCCCGCCGACCTGCTGATTCTGGACGAAGCGGGCTCCGCGTGGGAACTGGACATGGTAGACAAAGACCTGCTGCAGGAGGCGGTGCTCCGCCGCCCGGCCGCGCAGGAATGCGTCCTCACCGCCCACGCGGCACCGCGGTGGATGCTGGACGCCGCCGACTACAGCACCGAGATGAAGTGCCACCGCCACCCCTACCAAAAGGGGATCGCCGCGCGGCAGGGAATCGAATATTAAAGAAAGAGGCTGTTGCAAAACTCCTTCCATCATCGCTGACGCGATGCCACCTCCCTCTCAGAGGGAGGCTTTCACAGCTTGCCGTTACGCCAAGGCTCCCTCTCCGAGGGAGCTGGCGCGGCGAAGCCGTGACTGAGGGAGTATAGGCAGCCTCTTTTTTCATTCTGTTATACGGTTGCCAGCACAGCCAGAATGCTCTGCCAGTGCGGGTTTTGGGCGGAAGGAGCAGCGCGGCGCGGGGCAGGGCGCGAAATGGGACGGGGAACAGCGTCTGCCGGGCGGGCAAAGGGGGAGCAGAGCTGCGCCTGCCACTGAGCGGCCAGCTCCATGGCCTGTGGGCAGCTCTGCAGGGTGCGGCGTTCCGCTCCGGCCAGAAAATCGCCCAGCCAGCAGAGGATGGCCGCAATGGGAAGGCAGTCCGCCGCTTGGGTGCTCCAATAGCACCAGTGGCCGCCCCGGCCCACGAAGCTGTCTACCGTGATCATGGCCCCCTCACGGGCCGACTGCGGCAGTGCCGGGCAGGAGGCGTCCGAAAGGCGGCGGAGCTGGGCCACGATGAAGTCAGTGCGGGCCGCGTCAAAAGCGTCGTCCCGGATACAGGCGGAAAAGTCTGCCGTGTCCAGCAGAGCCTCCGCCTTGGTGGGGAACCGGCCCGTCAATTCGCCGGAAGCGTTGTGGCAGAGCTGCCAGCCCTTGCGGAACAACTGAAAGTTGAAGTTCTGACGACCCATGGTAGAGTAGAAGACCCGCGCGTGGCCGGAGGCGCTGCGGCGCAGCTCCAGATAGGCGTCCGCTCCGCCGAGATCCTGCACTTTTACACTCAAAATCAACGAGTAGTCGCTTTTTTGCGCAGACATGGCACGGTGCATTTCCTCAAAGTAACGATTGGCGTCCATAGCGGGTCTCCTTCCTTGTACAACCAATGATTCGTTGTTTTCTGAGGACATTATAGCATAAGTTGTCTCAAAATACAACTATAAGTTTGACGAAATCGAAAATATTTTTTCGGCATTCCCGACGATACAAGCGATATGGTTGTGAAAATAAAACCGGGGCTGCGTTTTTGCGCAGTCCCGGTTCAGGAAACGGTTCAATCGCCCAGCTCCCGGATCTCGTTCTGGATGAGCCGGCCGGCGGCGCGGGCCAGTTGGTCCATGCCGCGGATGCGGGCAAGGTTTTTGCCGTAGATGCGTTCGGCGTCGCGGCTGGAGCTGTCCTCCCCCATGAAGACCGCGGAGACCCGCAGCCCCTTGCGGCGCAGATCACGCACCTCGGCGGCGGCATCGTCCACGCCGAAAGCCCCGCCGTAATCGTGGCCCAGCGGGTTTTCGGAGGAGGGCGGCACCCGGCGGCTGTCGTTGGGGGAAGCATCCGTCAGCAAAATGAGCAGATGGCGCGGGGCAGGGCCGGGGGCAAAGTCCACAAGGTCGCCCGCCGCCCGCAGGGCTAGCCCGTCGCGGTTCCAGCCGGAAGCAAAATATTGATTGATGTTCTGCAAGTTTTTGTCTTGGAAGCCCTTCAATACCCGCAACACGGTGTACCCGCGCAGACTGGAAAAGCAGCTCACCCGCACCGGGATGCCGCAGACGGCAAGACTTTCGGCGAGGATGGAACCCTGCGCCGCGATGACCTCCTGACAGTGCAGCCGGGAAGCGGAAGCGTCCAGCAGCAGGTCCACCGTGAAGGAGGGCTGGTTCTCTTCCTCGGCACAGCGGAAGACGCGGGCATCGTCCAGCAGGGGCGCACGCCAGACCCGCTCCGGGTCCAGATTGCCGCTGCGGGCCACCCGCGCGTTGGGCTGCTGGTGGACGAGGATGCAGTTCCGGATCTGCTCGGTCAGCCGCAGCACGACGCTGCGGTGGAGCTCCCGGTTCTTGGCGTAGTAGGCGCGGTTCCGGTCGGCTTGGAGCTGGGCCTGTTCGGCGAGGTGCTTCGCCTCCGGGTTGGGGGCTTGTTCCGGGCTGGGCACGCCCGCCGCAAACCAGAGGCGGCACCCCAGATGGTTCCCGGTGCAGAGCTCCTGCTCGGCCTTGCGCAACCGCTCCGGCGGGTAGAGCGACCGCCCGAAGCAGCTTTCGATGTAAGCGCGGTCCTCGGCAGCGTTCTGCTTCAGGGTGATGTGGGCCAGCCGCTTGTCCACGGTCAGCCCGCCGGTGCTGGCCGCATCCACCGAGTTGGAGTGCTCCACCGTCACGCGGTCGGTCTTGATCATCTGGGTAGGCAGGGTCTTGGTGGCAAGGGAGGCCAGCAGCCCTTCCAGATGCAGGTGGAGGGCGGGTTTCTGCCGCACGGTGCCGTCAAAGAGGCTTGCTTTTGCAAAAACAGACAGCAGTGCGTCCTTTAACGCGGCGGGTGCGGGCGGTGTGTCCGGCGCAAGGGCCTTGGCAAGGTCGGCTTCGTAGGGCGTCATCACCGGCGGGCGGCGGCCCTGTACGGTGCGCCAGCGGTGGGCCTGCATGGTGTAGACGAGCTGGTTTTTCGCCATCCACTCCTGCCGGGAGAGCTTGTACTGGATGCCGAAAAAATAGTCGGCGTGGGTGCGGCGCAGCTCGGCCAGCACCGGGCGGCGGGGCAGCTCCAGCGCGTAGGCCGCGCTTTCGAGGTAGAGCCACGTCAGGTCGTCCAGCTGGCTTTGGCGGATGTCGCCGTCCCAGCAGTCGAACAGGCTGCGGACGAGGTCGTCGCCGTAATATTTGTGCACCAGCCCCACGATGCAGTTCATGTAAAAATCGATGGTGCCGTCAGTGTTGTGCGCGAGGAACAGCGGCTCAAATCCATAGGCTCCGGCTGCCGCCCAGACCTGATTGGCTGCGCGCCGCTGTTCGGCGGTATAGCTCTGGGCTTCCATCAGCCGAAGAGCTTTTCGGCAGTGAGCTGCGCCGGGATGCGGGCGGCGATGACGTCCCGGATGAGCCCCTGCTCGTAGGAATCAAAGGCTTTGTTGGTGATGCCCATATCCAGCGCAGCCCCGGCGGCTACGCCCCGGCGGATGAGCCGCAGGGCGTCCAGCATCCCGCGCAGGTCCAGCGCCTTGGTAGAGATCTCGGCGCTGTCGCACTTCTTCTGCAAGTCGAGGAAGAGGAGGGCAAACTGATGGACATATTTTGCCGCAAGGTCCGGGAACTGGGCCCGCAGCAGCTTTTCGAGGTTGTCCTGCGTGATGGTGGGCATCTGGATGACCACGAAGCGGGAGGTCAGCGCCTCGTTCAGCTCGCGGGTGCCCGCATAGCCGTAGTTCATCGTGGCGATGAAACGGGTCTCCTCGGCCAGCGGGATGCGCTCGTAGCCGGGCACATCAATGGCGCGGCGGAAGTCCAGCACGGCGTGGAGGACGGCCAGCGCCTCGTTTTTGGCCATGTTGATCTCGTCCAGTACGCCGAAGCCGCCGCACTGGGCGCAGCGGTAGACCGGGCCGGGCCGGAACTTGACGGCTCCGCCCTCAAAGGTATCCATGCCGATGAGGGAGGCCGCATCCATGTTCACATGGAACGAGATATCCCACGCCGGGCGGCCGAAGGCGGCGGCGAGGTTCTCAGCCAGCACATTCTTGCCGGTGGCCTTGCCGCCCGCCAGCAGCAGGTTCTCGCCGCAGAGCAGGGCGGCCAGCGCCTGTTCCCAGACCTCGTTTCCGTAATAAGTAAAGGCGGACGCCGGGATGCGGGGGCGCAGCCCCTCAGCCAGCGGGTGCGCGGTACGGTATTCCTCCACGGCGGAAAGCAGCGCGGGATCGACGCCTTCCTGCCGCAGCGTTTCAAGCAGATCAGACATGAACGACACCTTCTTGTGGTTGGCAGTGCCAAACCGATTTTTCAGCCCTATCATAGCACAAATCGCAGCGGATGTGTAGATGCGGGCGGCAAGGATTCGGCAAAAAATTTACTGGGAAGATTGTGGGGCGGAGAAAACCGTGCTAGAATGAAGAAAAACGGAAGGGGACAAGGGCCATGAAACACCAACACCGATGCTGGAAGGTCTGTTTTGGAAAAAATTACTGGGGGACGCAGAAGGGGACCGACCAAGGCGAGGAACTGCATCTGGACAGGGAATTTGAATGGAATGGCTACCGGTGGCTGATCCCGGCCCTCTACCGGTGCCGGCAGGGATTGGTCGTGGACTTTGCGATAGAGGTGCCGCAGGGAGAACTGCGGGCCTATATGGAAAAATGGGGCCTGACCGAAAACGGCGAATGCACCCGCACGTTGACCAGAGCGGAAGAACGCCAGATGGAGCAGGAGAATCCGCTGGATATTGGATTTTGTGCCTCTCTGAGGCTGAACGGGGTGCGTCTGCACCCCAGCGATGGCTGCGGAATGGGGTATCTTCCGGGAACTGACGCTGGAAGCGATGAGGCAGCGGCGCTGGTGCACTATTATGGGCTGGACGAAACGAAGGTCTGGCGGTTCTGGCGGAACAGCTACCCGTGGTCAACAAAGAGCCGGAAGAGCCGTCCCAAACGATTCCGAACGCTGGAACTGGAATTGGAAGCGGAACTGGAGCAGCATCTGGCCGAACAGTTCCCGACACCGGCTGCGGGGGAGTCGGTGACGATCCACGAACCGGGAAACGAGAATGCCGCCTATCAATTGACGGTGCTGGATGTCCGGTCGGAAACGCTGGAGCTCCCGGATTGCGACGGCTGGGAACGTCCAAATTGTTTTTGCATGATGACGTACCGTCTGACGCCGAAAGCGGAACACTTCTACCTGACCGACTGCGCCGAGGGAGACCATCCGCGCCGCAAACCACGGAAGCTGCCGCCGGAACAGGCGGCACTTGCCCGGAAATACAGGCTGGAACCGCAGATGGAAGGGGATGCGGCCATTGCGGTCATCGGCGGGGCCGATGGGCCGACTGCCGTGTTCTGCACGGTGCGCGGAAGTGCCGAAAAAACGGAGGGAACCGCTGCGGCAACCTCCGCCTGCTATTTTGCTCCGGTGCGGCCGGAAACGGTCACATGGCAGGCGGAATTTGACCGAAAACCCTGCGGGGATACCACAGTTTCACTGATTTGTGACGTTTGAATCGGAAAAGATGAAAAAATCTCTTCTGCGCCTTGAAAAATTGACAGAACTGCAAAGATGCGATAAAATAACAACTATGTTTGCTGGGAAACACCCGGCGGCGGAAGTTGATTTTTCAGAGGTGTGGAAAGAACCATGATCGAAACCATTACGGCCGTGAACGATGCGGTCAACCATTTTATCTGGGGCATCCCAGCCATGATCAGCATCATCGGCGTGGGGCTGCTGCTCAGTGTGCGGACCCGCTTTTTGCAGATCCGCAAGTTCCCCTATGCCATCAAAACAACGATCGGACGCATGTTTCGCAAGAAGGACGCGACTGACGGCGCCATGACGCCGTTTCAGGCGGTCTGCACGGCGCTGGCGGCGACGGTGGGCACCGGCAACATCGCGGGCGTGGCGGGTGCCATCGCCATCGGCGGGCCGGGTGCGGTGTTCTGGATGTGGTGCTCGGCGCTGCTGGGCATGTGCACCAAGTTTTCGGAAGTGACGCTGGCCGTCCGTTTCCGGGAGCGCAGCGCCACCGGCGAGTGGGTCGGCGGCCCGATGTACTACATTAAAAATGGCCTGAGCAAAAACTGGCATTGGCTGGCGGCGCTCTATTCGCTGTTCGGTGTGCTGACCGTCTTCGGCACCGGCAACGCCACGCAGGTGAACACCATCGTCACAGCCATCGACTCGGCCCTGACCGCCTACGGCGACTTCAGCAAGAGTATGCTCTCCACCGTCAACCTTGTGGCGGGCGTGCTGGTGGCCATGCTGGTAGCCATGGTGCTGCTGGGCGGCATCAAGCGGATCGGCAGTGTCACCGAAAAGCTGGTGCCCTTTATGGCACTGTTCTATGTGGTGCTGGCGCTGGGCGTTGTCATCCTGAACATCCGACGCTTCCCGGCGGTGCTGGCCTCCATCGTGGGCGGCGCGTTTGACCCACGGGCCTTCACGGGCGGTGCCATCGGCAGCGTTTTCCTCAGTATGCAGAAGGGCGTTTCCCGCGGCATCTTCTCCAATGAGGCCGGTCTGGGCACCGGCTCCATCGCCCACGCCTGTGCCGACACCCGCAAGCCGGTCAAGCAGGGGATGTTCGGTATCTTCGAAGTCTTTGCCGACACCATCGTCATCTGCACCCTGACCGCGCTGGTCATCCTGTGCAGCGGGGTGCCGGTGAACTACGGCTCTGCCGCCGGTGCCGAGCTGACCATCGCCGGATTCACCTCCACCTACGGCGGCTGGTCGTCCATCTTTACGGCGGTGGCGCTGTGCTGCTTCGCATTCTCCACCATCATCGGCTGGGGCCTGTACGGCTCCCGCTGCATCGAGTTCCTCTGCAAGACGGATAAGGTCGTGCGGCCCTTCCTCGTGGTCTACTCTTTCGTGGCCATTCTGGGCGCGACGGTGGAACTCGACTTGCTGTGGAACATCGCCGATACCTTCAACGGCCTGATGAGCATCCCGAACCTCATCGCGCTGCTGCTGCTTTCCGGCACGGTGGTCAAACTGGTCAAGGAATTTTTCGAGACCGAATCCTGAAACCGGACCCTTTTTCCACAAACGACAAAACAATTGCGAAATTTCACAGGAAGCAATTGACAAAACAGGCCGTTTATCGTATAACCTATATAGAGACGTCATATCCGGGAAGGGTATGGCGTTCACGGAACGTTTGGAAAGTGAGGCCGCAACATGAAGAAATTTCTGAAGAGGCTGATGCTGGGGGTCGTAACGCTGGCAGTGTTCTGCTGCATGACCCCGCTGGCGTTTGCTGCAGAAAAATATCACACCATCTATCTGGAGCCGCAGGGCGGTATCGGTGTGCCGACGCAGGTGTACGTTTACAAGTACGGCGACGTTTACCGCGCGTCCAGTCTGCCGACGCCTACCATGGAAGGCTACACCTTTGATGGGTGGTATGAGGATATCGTGGGCGGCACCGCGATCAAGGCGAGCAAGTACAACTTCAAAGAGGAAGGTCAGACGCTCTACGCTCACTGGACGGTCGCGGACGGCAGTTCTTCTTCCGCCGCGGCTGCACAGCCAGAGGAGACGAAACCCACCAAGACCTTTAAGATCGAAGAACATATGGGAGAAGTCCTGATCGTTGGCACGACCATTCTTGTGTTCACGCTGGTAGCGCTGCACGGCTGAAACGGTCAGCTTTTGCCTGAAGTTATCTTAAAATTTTGAAAGCGAGGATTCCTTATTATGATGAACAATGAGATCAAACTGCCCGCCGCTTACGCTGCGATCGACGAGAACGAGATGGTCTACCTGAACGGCGGCTCCATCACCGACACGCAGGGCTGGCTGATCTTCATGAATGTCGGTGCCCTGTTCAACTACGTCGCCCGCGTCTTCTCCGCTGGCAGCTCCATCGTCAACAACGTCAGGGTCATCGTCACCACCATTGAGGCTCTGAACAACTTCAAGCTGACCGGCAAAAACTAAACGAAATTTCCTGAAATGGCTGAAAAGCGCATCCGCAAAAAAGCGGATGCGCTTTTTTGCGCCGAAAGCGGCGAAAATCGGGCTTTCAGACGCCGGAAATCAATGATATATTTCACGAAACCGGTTGCGAAAATAGAAGAGCGATGCTATAATCAAACGTAGTAATTGGGTAATTATGACAATCATCCGTTAGGGAGATAAACTACATGGCGGAACGTGAACTGCGGCGGATGAGCCGCACCGAATTGATCGAGATCATCTACGCGCTCAAGCAGCACGAAGAAGAGCTGGAACAGCAGAACGCGGCGCTCCAGAAGCAGCTGGACGACCGCACCCTGCGGCTGGAACATGCCGGTTCCATCGCGGAAGCGTCGCTGGCGCTGCATCAGGTGTTCGAAGCGGCTCAGGCCGCTGCCGATGCGTATCTGGAATCGGTGAAGGCAATGAATCCGCCCCTGCCCAGTGAACCACCGCAGTCTGCGGATAACGGAGGTGCGGACGCAGAATGAAGGGACGACACGTGAAACTGGCCACGATCCCCTCCATGGAGGAAGTGGACAAGGAACGGCAGCGTCTGGAATACCGGGACCGCTACGTGCGGGTGCTGAAAAGCACGGTCTACGCGCTGGTGGTGGTGGCTGCGGCGGCGGTGCTGCTGGCGACCATCCTCCTGCCGGTGCTGCAGGTGTCAGGCGACAGCATGAACCCGACCTTGCAGAGCGGGGATGTCCTGCTGCTGCTCAAGACCGACGATATGAAAACCGGCGATCTGTGCGGTTTTTATTGGCAGAATAAACTTCTGCTCAAGCGGATCATCGGCGGGCCGGGGGATGTGATCTCCATCGACCGAAGCGGCGTTGTTACGGTGAACGGGGAGGCTCTGGAGGAACCTTACGTCGATGAACTCGCGCTGGGCGAGTGCGACCTCAAGTTCCCGTATCAGGTGCCGGAAAATCGCTATTTCGTGATGGGCGACCATCGTTCAACTTCCATCGACAGCCGAAGCACCGTCATCGGCTGCGTGGACAAAAGCCAGATCGTCGGCAAGGTGTTCTTGAGGGTATGGCCCTTGTCACGTTTTTCATGGGTGCACTAAGGAGGTGCCATGATGGGGAATCAGTTCAATGAGATCATGCAGAAGCTACGGGCGCAGCGCGTGAGAGCGCGGCGCTATACGGCGATGCTGTTGGTGCTTGCGATGCTGACATCACTCTCGGTCAGCTGGCGGCTGCATCAGGTGGGCACGGCGCTGACCACCGACAACGAATATAGCTGCGGCATGGAGGAGCACGTCCACACCGACGACTGTTATACCGAGGAGCTGGTCTGCGGTTACGAGGAAGGACAGCCGGAAGAGCCGGACTCCGCCTTTTCCGTGGACTCGGAGCCGACCACGGAAGAGCCGGAAGCCGAGCCGGAAGAGCCGGAGCCGGAAGAGATCGAACCGGAGGTGCACCACCACACGGCCGACTGCTACGAGACCGTGCTTGTTGAGCACAAGGAACTGACCTGCGGCCAAGAAGAACATACCCACGATGATACCTGCCCGGTCGATCCCGATACAGGTGATTTCCTCTGCGGCTATGAGGAGCACACCCACACGGACGACTGCTTCACCACCGAGACGGAGACCGAGGAAAAGCTGGTCTGCGGCTACGAAGAGGGCCAAGTGCTCTCGGACGGTACGGCGGCAGACGATGACGGCATTGCGGCGCTGGAAGATACCAACACCGCCACGTCTGTGGCGGACGACAGCAGCAGCGAGGCCGTTTCCGAGCCGGTGCTCCATCACCACACCGAGGCGTGCTACAAGAAGGTGCTGACCTGCACCATCCCCGAACACACGCACACGCTGGAGTGCTTTGCGGACTATAGCGCCGACGTGGAGACCGACGACGACTGGGAAAAATACAGCGTCGGCCTGAGCGATAACTGGAACGAGGCCCTGCTGGCCGTGGCAAAGGAGCAGCTTGGCTACAAGGAAAGCGAAAAGAACTTCCAGACCGACGAGGCACTGGGCGACATCATCGACGTCCACCATTACACCCGCTACGGTGCGTTCTACGGGAACCCCTACGCCGATTGGGACGTCGCGTTCATCGCGTTCTGCCAGCATTATGCGGGCATCCCTAAGACGGAGATCCCGCAGCGCTTGGGCTTGGAGGCGCTGCGCGCCGATATGGATGCCATGGGCTTTGCCTACCTCACCGAGGGCGAAGATGCGGCTTACGAAGCCATCCCCGGCGATGTGGTCACCTATAATAAAAACGGAACTGCCGACGACGAGACCATCGGCATCGTGGAGACGGTAGGCGACGATTCGCTGACCGTTATTTCTGGTGCCGTCGAGGGCGCTGTCGCGGAAGTGACCGTTCCCTTCACCGATGTCACCAGCACCATCCTCGTGGATCAGGCTTACGGCGACTACGTGGGCGAGGCCGACCCCGATGAAGACGCCGACGAAGATCCAGACGAAGACCCCGACGGCAGTTATGACGAGGAAATCAAGGCGCGCCCGGCAATGAGGAAGGTCATGGCGGCGTCTTCCGGGGAAACGCCGTATCCCATCGATTTGGGTAACGAAGAGGTTGCAAAGAAATTGGATGCGCACTTCGAACTGCAAAAGATGGGTAGCGATAATCTTTATCATAAGGTTACGGGAAATACAGTGAATGAGGGCGACGACCTTCGGGTGGTTGTGAGCATCAAGGCCCCGAAAGGTACGTTCAACAAGGATGAGGAAAACGGCAACAAGCTCAAGTATACTCTGCCTTTTAAGCTGCAAGAACCGTTGGTGAATGAGGAAATTTATGATAAAAATCATCCGACAGAGGTGATCGGCCATCTGAGTGCGGACACGGACGGAAACGTAACGGTTGAGTTTTTTACGGATAATACTACTGGCTTTAATTACGAAAATCAGTTTGATGCAGAGTTCAAGGTCTGGGGCAATGCTGTTGCAAAAGGTACAGGCGAGAACCAGACCATCAAATTCCCCGGCGATTCTGAAAGCTTTACTCTGAAAAAGAAGAGCGATATCAGCGTAGAGAAGACTCCTATAGATGGTATTGTGGAGGAAAACGGAAAGACTTATTTCGAATACAAGATTAAGGTCAGCTCTAAGGACGGAACAGCAGGGGAGGATGTTACCATTTCGGACCAAATCCAGTCGATTTCGTCTGGGCTGGAAGGCAAATTTGACAGAGAGTCGTTTGTGCTGAAAAAGAAAGATGAAACAAAAGTAGCACTTACAGAGACGAATCTTGCAATCAAAGATGCAAGCGATGGCAAGGATAGTTTTGTGATTTCTGGCCTTGCTCCATTGGACAAAGATGAGTATTACGAGCTGACCTATCGCTATGAAATTACCAATATTGCCACATTGAAGGGAACACAGAAAATCGCTAACAGCGCTTCCGCAGAATACGGAAAGACCACCAAAACAACTGACTGGAAATGGAAGGAAATCAAGGGCAGTGAGTTGTATGTGGAAAAGAAGGGTGACTATAACGGAAATAATGACGCCATGATGACGGGCCGCGTTCGGTGGACAATCACGGTGAGCAATCCGAGCGGACGTGATCTGGCGGGCTTTAAAGTGTCGGATGCACTTGCGACAGCGGGCATTACAATCCGGGATGGTGATGGCATCACTATTAACGGCAGTAATGGTAAGGTATTTGATAAAATATTAAATGGCAAGGCGAGCAAAGGCACGGGTAATATCGCTGAGGATAAGAGAAGCTTCGAGTATATTTTCACGGCAGGTTCGAAGGATACCCAGTATACATTTGTCTATTATACGACTCTGCCGACAAATATGCCGGAAAATGCGACGGATAAGGTGACACTTGAAAATAGTGTTGATGTTAGCAAAGATGGCGAGAAGTATGATGCCAATGGGACGGCAGAGGTTAAGGGACGCAGCGAAGAAATTTTGAAACAGACGGTGGGGAAGACGGAGCTTACCACGGATAACCGACTGAAAACCCAATGGGAACTTGTTGCACGTTCCAAGGCTGCAACCGACGCGGATAAAAAATTTACCGTACGGGATTATTTCGAAAGTCCAACGAATAAAAACGGGCAGACGATGGATCACTATGCAACCAAGAAAGACCTTGAGAGAGAGTTTGCCGCGGTTGGTGCTAAGAATGATGAAAAAGGCATCTTCTTTGATGTGCTGGTAGGTGGCGTGACCAGCAGAGAGTATGGAATCGCAGCATTGGAAAAACTCGGTGCGACGGTGACAATCGACTACTACACGGACAATGATTCGACGCAAAAAGCGACAAATGATGAGGACAAAGTGCGATCCTTTACCATTACAGTCGATTGGACGAACCGCCAAGAAAATCTTCTTCCGCTGTCTGTTACGCAGATACATGTGATGAAATATACCACATATGTGGATGGCGCAAACACATTGCAGGATGGCGAAAAAATTACGATCCGGAACTATGGCGAAATCGGAACAAGGAAAAAATACAAGGACTCCGAGTACGAAAAGCCAAAACCGGAAGAGCCGAAGAAACCGGATTTGCGCAAGCTTGTCAGTGATAGTGTGTATAATTTTGGTGACAAAACAGCTACGATTCGGACGGATACCCCCAATGGCACGGTGATTTGGTTCAAGCTTTTGATCAAAAATCCCGATCCCGATGCAGATACGGTCACCATTACGGATACCCTTCCTAAGGGCTTGAAATATGTGGACTTTACTGGGAGTACTCCGGGAGCTGAAAAGTGGAATTGGCAGGACTCGTATCATGTTGGAACTACGAAAAATGACAGTGATGGTATCAGCCAGTTCGTTGATGAAAAGTGGGCAACGACCAGCAAACCCGACAAAAACGTATTCAAGTTGGAATCCTCTATGAATGGAAATGGACAGCAAGTGCTGACGTTCACTTTGTCTGGACTTAAGGGAAAAGACCTGACGAACGTGAAGGCGTCCATTATCTACGGCGTAATAGTTGAGGACAACTACTGGAACGATATCAGCGCAGATCCGTCGAAGGAGTACCCCAACGAAGCACAGTGGGGCGAGCTTAAAAAGAGTGCAACCGCAACCGTAACCCGGACGAACTTTGAGACGCAGAAAGGCGTGAATTACGACAAGAATACTCAAACAGCAACCTATACTGTTACCATCAACGCACAGAGCAAGCAGTTGCTGCCCTATGCAGGTGGCTACTTGAAGCTGGAGGACAAACTTACGGTTCCGCCGGGCCTGAGTGCCACGCTTGATCCAAACAGCATCGTGGTGAAGGATGAATACGATACAGATGTCACAGACGATAAAGAGGTGCTGAAGAAATGCGAGATTTACCCGGACACCCACACGATGGAGATCGAGATCAAGGACGGAAAGAAATATGAGTTGTCCTATACCTACAAGTTTGTTCCGCACGAAGGCTTGCGCGCTGACCAGACGCTGACTGTAACAAATGAAGTGAAGATGTTCGGGCATATCGCTTCGAACAAATACATGGAGTTCCATAATGGGGGTGGCAGCGGCACTGCATCGAACGGCGTGACGGACATCCTGACTCTCGTGAAGTCGGAAAAGGGCAAAAACAATAATACCCTTGGCGGTGTGACCTTTGAACTTTCCGAATATGGAGAAAGCGGCTGGACTTCGGTGGGAACCCATACTACAAAATCGAGCGGCGAAGCAAAGGGTACGATCACGTTCCGCTACAATGCAAGGGGCGAGTCGGTAGATGGTACAGTGGCCGTAAACGCCGACACGCTCTATAAGCTGGTGGAAACGCAGACGGCTGCCAATTACATCCTTGATAACACACCGCATTACTTTGTGATGCTGTCGCAAGGCAAAACCGCAGACGTCGTGTATCAGCAGAACCTTACCGGCTCTGGTGTGGCACAAAGTGACATCAAGTTTGTGTCAGCCGGACAGACGACGGATGTTCTGAAGGTCGAAAACGAGGCCCGAAAGATCAAGGTTGAAAAAGTCTGGAAGGATGCCGACGGCAAAGCGATGACAGCGCCGAAGGATTCCATCACAGTTACCCTGCAACGCAAGGTGGGCGACGTTGTTGACAACAAGTTTAATGAAACGTTGACGCTTACGCAGGGCAACGGTTGGAAGGTGACGTACCCTGAGACAGGTTCGCTGCCGGAAGCTGACGACTCTGGCCGTACGTACTATTACTTCGTAACGGAAGACGGCGTGCCGAGCGGTTACAATGTAACGTACAGCTATGTTGACAAAGATGGCAGAACCCAGTCGGAACACGGCGTGACGGCTGGTGGAACGGCGACCATCACGAACCAACAGCAGACGGATTGGCTGAAAGTTACGAAGGTATGGCAGGATTCGGATGGTAGCTCGCTGACGGAGAATCTGCCGGAAATTACAGTTCACCTCTATAAGATCGTCAATAGCAAGGGCGAAGATGCTGGCGAGACTCTGACGCTAAATGCGGGGAACAACTGGACGGGTCAGTTCACTGAACTTGACCCCAATACCAAGTATTACGTTGTCGAGGACCCTGTGGATGGTTACACGGTGAGCTACACCAACGATGTTGGAAAACCGGCCAAGCCCGGTGACACCATCACTGTGACCAACCGCAAGAATGCCCCCGGCTACGAACTCCCGGCGACCGGTTCCACCGGTACGGCCCCGTACACCACCGCCGGTGCGGTGCTGATGGGTGCCGCGCTGGTGGGTGGATACCGCAGGAAACGCAGACAGGAAAGGAGGGGCGAGTGACCCTCCCGCCCCTGCGGGCGGAGCACGGATCACCACAAGAAGCACAGTTTTTTGGGATTGCATGGAAGCAAGAAAAAGCAACTTGAAAAAAGACTTATTTCACAAGGAGACGATGAAAATGAAACACATGAAGAGATTCATGGCATTGTTTGCCGCGCTGGCCCTCGTGCTGGCGATGGCAGTTCCAGCGTTTGCGGAGAGCGGCACTGCGGCCGACCACAATGGTAGCATTACAATTGATAATGCGGTTGATACGACCACTTATAAGTTGTACCGGATCTTTGATTTGGAAAGCTACGATACTGTGAAGGAGGCTTATTCTTATAAGCTGAACAGTGCATGGTCGGAGTTCCCCAGCTATTCGACTACAATTGACGGAGCGTCTGTGAGCGCAGCGGAGTTCTTTACGGTGGATTCCGTGACCGGTTATATCAAGTGGGCTGATGCCAAGAAGAATGCAGGCGCAGAATTTGCAAAGCTGGCAATGGCTTTTGTAGGTGAAAAAAGCATTGCTAGTGTTAAAGATGAGACCGCAAGCGGTTCTACTGTAAGCATTACTGGTTTGGAGCTTGGTTACTATCTGGTTAATTCTAGCTTGGGAGCGTTGTGCAGTCTGAATACAACTGCACCGAATGTTACCATTAAAGAAAAGAACGGTAACTCTATCATTGATAAGCAGGTTTTCAATGAGGAAAACAATAAGTTTGAAAAGGAAAACAATGCAGGTATTGGCGATTACGTCAAGTTTGAAATCAGTGTGACGGTTTCCGATGGTCAGCCGAAAAAATATGTGATTCATGATGTGATGAGTGAAGGCCTGACCTTTGTGAATGATACCGGGCACAAGATGTCCGTTACCGTTAATGGAAGTGACTTTACCCGATATACTCTGAAAACCAAGGCTAGTAGTACTACTACGGATACTGATTGCACATTTGAAGTTGCATTCGATGATGACACAAATGGTGCAAGTGTGCTGAAGCCCAATGATAATGTCGTTGTTACTTACTATGCACAAGTAAACGAACAGGCAAAGATTGGCAGTACAGAGGGCAACATCAATAAGGCGCAGTTGACCTATGGTGATAACCATACGACCAACTGGGAAGAAACCAAGACTTACGTTTGGAAAATTGATATCTTCAAGTATACCATGAAGAATGAAGCAGAACAGCCTTTGGAGAATGCTCAGTTCGTGCTTTATCGAGGCAATGGTGACGATAAGGCGTACGCAAAGATTCAGGATGGCAAGATCACTGGATGGACGAAGACTGAATCTGAGAGAACCGTACTGACGACTTCGAATAGTGGTAAGCTGGAGATCAAGGGTTTGGACGTAGGAACTTACTATCTGGAAGAAATTGAAGCTCCGAAGGGCTACAATAAACTGACAAAACCCATTAAGGTTGAGATTGCAGACAAGACTGGTGCGATTACCGTTGACGGTACGTCGATTAGCGATACGACAGTTAAGGTCGAAAATAAAGCTGGCACCACCCTGCCCGGCACCGGCGGCATCGGCACCACGATCTTCTATCTGATCGGCGGCGGGCTGATGGTTGCAGCGGCCGTGCTGCTCATCGCGAAGAAGCGGATGGAAAACAAGTAAAACCAACCGGGAGCCGGCCGCTCCCCCGAAATAAGAGGGCATCTGCCCCGAACATATCCTTATAACATTAGGGAGTAGCCCATGAAAAAGAATCGCAGCAACATCATTTTAATATTGATCTTTCTCGTGGGTCTATCCGTGATGTTATATCCGACCGTCAGTGACTATATCAACCAGAAAAACCAGTCGCGCGCTGTGGCAAGCTACTCGGAAGAGGTTGAAAACCTGTCGGACGTGGACTATCAGGCCTATTTTGACGCCGCCAACGACTACAACCGGCGGCTGGCCGAAACGCCCGATGCCTTTTACCGGCCCGAAGAGGTGAGCGGCTACACCGACACCCTCGACGTCTCCGGTACCGGCATCATGGGGTACATCACCATCTCCAAGATCGGCGTGGAGTTGCCCGTCTACCACGGCACCAGCGACGGCGTTTTGCAGGTGGCGGCGGGCCATCTGGAGGGCAGCAGCCTTCCGGTGGGCGGCGCGGGCACCCACGCCGTCATCTCGGCCCACCGCGGGCTGCCCAGCGCCAAGCTCTTTACCAATCTGGATGAGCTGGAAGTGGGCGACACCTTCACCATCACGGTGCTGGACCGGGTGCTGACCTATGAGGTCGATCAGATCTCCATCGTCCTGCCCACCGAGACCGATCTTTTGCAGCCGGTGGAGGGCAAGGACTACGTCACCCTGATGACCTGCACCCCCTACGGCATCAACACCCACCGCCTTCTGGTGCGCGGCAAGCGGATCGAGAACGCGGAAAACCAGAAACACATCCGCGTAACGGCGGACGCGCTCCGCATCGAGCCCATTATCGTGGCCCCGGCACTGGCTGTGCCCATGCTGCTGGTGCTGCTGGTGGTCATGCTGGCCGTGCCGCATCTGCGCAAACGCAAAAATCAGCGAGAGGAGAACCATCATGAAGAGCATCCGTAAACGGTTGGCCGCTGTGCTTGCGGCGCTGACCCTGTTGGTGTGGTGCGCGGCTCCGGCTTTTGCCCTCGAAGTGGTCGATCTGAGCCGCACCGGTTCCATCAAGGTGTCGCTCTACGACAGCGAAACATCCGAGGCGGTGGGCGGCGGCACGCTGACCCTGTACCGCGTGGCCAAGGTCCAAAAGGACAACGCCAACCTGAGCTTCGTGTACACCAACGGCTTTGAGGACTGCGGCGTGGAGCTGGGGGATCTGTCGGAGGGGGAGCTGGCGGGCCGGCTTGCCGAGAAGATCGCCGCCACTGCCGAGTCCACTACCGTGGAGATCAGCGACTTCGGCGTAGCCGAGTTCGGCGACCTTGAGGTGGGCCTGTATCTGGTCGTTCAGACCACGGCGGCGGAGAATTACAACGTCATCAACCCGTTCCTTGTGTCGGTCCCTATTCAGGAGAACGGCAGCTACGTCTACGATGTGGACGCCCTGCCCAAGGTCGGCACTGCGGCCAAGAAGACCCCCGAACCCCCCGACACGCCGGACACGCCCGACACGCCGGACACCCCCGATACCCCCGACAAGCCGGACGAGGAGAACCCGAATACCCCGGCGGCTCCCGGCCCGGACAACCCGGACGGCTGGGTCCTCGGCGCCCACGGTGAGAAGATCTACCTGAACCCGGAAGCCCCCAGCCCGGACAACCCCAACGGCCGTGTCATGGGCGCCCACGGTCTGCCCCAGACCGGCCAGTTGAATTGGCCGATCCCGGTGCTGGCAGTGACCGGCGTGGTGCTGGTGGCGGCGGGGATCAAGCTCAAGAAGGGGACCCGCAAGGATGAAAAGTAAGCTGGGCACCCTCTTTATTGCGCTGGGCGTGCTGGCGCTGCTGGGGGCTGCGGGCCTCTTCGGCTACAACCAGTGGGACAATGCCCGCGCCGAGAAGGCGGCGGATGCCGTGCTGAACCAGTTGGAAGAGACCCTTGAGCAGCCCAAGACCATCCTGCCCGGCGAGAGCGAAGCGGCGTCGGCCACCGCCGAAGAGCCCGCCGAGGAAGAAGCGGACGGTATGACCGTCACCTTTATTGACGGCTACGATTACATCGGCTATGTCTCCATCCCGTCCATCGGGCTGGCGCTGCCGGTGATGAAGCAGTGGAGCTATCCCGGCCTGAAGATCGCGCCGGGGCGGTATGCCGGCTCCCTTGCCGCCGACGATCTGGTGGTGGCGGGCCACAACTACGCCCGCCATTTCAGCCCCATCAAGCACTTGGCCGTCGGCACCGAGGTGCTGTTCGTGGACATGGACGGCAAAACGTGGCACTACGAGGTCAGCGCGGGGGAGGTCCTGCAGCCGACCCAGATCGAGAAGATGACCGTCAAGTCCTCCGGCGACGACTGGGACTTGACCCTCTTCACCTGCACCACCGGCGGTCAGGCGCGGTATGCGCTGCGTTGCGTCCGCACCGACAAGTAAATCAGACCCAAAATGTACTCGCTTTCCCGCTGGAAGGCGAGTATTTTTGTGTTATCCGACTGGGAAAGGGGATCGCACATGGAAGATTGGGTCCGCAGTTTGTTTGGGCTGGCCGGTGGGCTGGCGCTGTTTTTGTACGGCATGACGACCATGAGCCGGGCTTTGCAGCAAGCGGCGGGGGAGCGGCTGCGGGGCTTTCTGCGCCGGGTCACCCGCACGCCGCTGACCGGGGCGCTGGCGGGGATGGCTGTCACCAGCATTTTACAGAGCAGCTCGGCCACCACCGTAATGGTCATCGGCTTCGTCAGCGCCGGGCTGATGGGGCTGCCACAGGCGGTGGCCGTGGTGTTCGGGGCCAATGTGGGCACCAGCATGACGGCACAGTTGGTGGCCTTCCGACTGGAGGACTGGGTGTTCCCCCTGCTGTTCGTCGGGGTGCTGGTCTGGTCGCTGGCCCGGCGGGAGCCGACCCGGCAGCTGGGGCTGGCGGTGTTCGGCTTCGGGCTGCTGTTCGACGGCATCGAAGTCATGTCCGGTGCCATGGCTCCGCTGGCGGTCAGCCCGGTGTTTCTGCGGTGGATGGCCGAGGTGCGCCGGGCCCCGCTGCTGGGCCTTGCGCTGGGCACAGGGATGACGCTGGTGGTGCAGAGCAGTTCGGCCACCATTGCGGTGCTCCAGCGGGCTGCCCAACAGGCCGGGCCGGACGGCATCCACAGCGTGCTGGGGCTGGCGGGGGCCCTGCCCATCCTGCTGGGGGACAACATCGGCACCACCATCACCGCCATCCTTGCGGCGCTCGGCCAGCCGCAGGATGCCAAGCGCACCGCCGCTGCCCACTGCTGCTTCAATTTGTCGGGGAGCGTGGTCTGTCTGCTGGCCCTGCCGTGGATGACAAAGCTCGTGGAGGCTGTTTCCCCCAAGGGGCCGGAGCTGGAGATCATTGCGCGGCAGATCGCCAACGCCCACACCCTGTTCAATGCGGCGTGCACGCTGGTCTGGCTGCCGCTGACGCCGGTGATGGTGAAGCTGGTCTGCAAGCTGGTGCCGGAGCAGGAAAGATCCGGCGGGGAACGTTAAAGATCGCGGCTTTTCAGCAAAAAAAGCCGTTTGTCCATTGACAAGGCTTCGCGGCCCGTCGTATACTTACAGTGTCTTGTAAAACCCGCCGCATTGCGCGGACAAGAAAGAGGAGCGAAAGAAAATGAAAAACAACAACAGCAGCATCAAAACGGTGGTCGCCGTCGGTATCGGCGCCGCATTGTTCTTTGTTCTGGGCCGCTTCGTGGCGATTCCCAGCCCGGTGCCCAACACCAACATCAGTCTGCAGTACGCCGTTTTGGCCCTGCTGGCTGCCATGTACGGCCCCGTGGCGGGCGGCCTGATCGGCTTCATCGGCCACACCCTGATCGATCTGTCTTGGGGCGGCAGTCCGTGGTGGAGCTGGGTCATCGCATCGGCCTTCGTAGGCGTTGTGGTCGGCCTGTTCGCCAAGAAGCTGGACCTGCAGGAAGGCGAGTTCGGCAAGAAGCAGATGGCGGCCTTCACCGCCGCCAACATCGTGGCACACCTGCTGGCATGGGTCGTGGTTGCCCCTGTGCTGGACATCCTGATCTACGCCGAGCCGGTCAAGAAGGTCTTCGCGCAGGGTGCGTTCGCCGCTATCTCCAACATCATCACCGCAGTGGTGGTGGGCGGTCTGCTGGTGCTGGCCTATACCAAGACCATCGCCAAGAAGGGCTCGCTCGATCAGGAGTGATTTTTGGATGGAGCCCGCAGCCTTTCCTTCGGCCATCCCGGAGGAAGGGCTTTTTGTTTGAACAGCTGAGGTAACGTACCCATGGCAGAACGCAGAGAACCCATTATATCGTTCCAGAATTTTTCGTTCCAGTACCGCGCCCAGAAGCGCCCGACGCTGACCGGCATCGATCTGGACATCTACCCCGGTGAGCGGGTGCTCATTGCGGGCCCCTCCGGCAGCGGAAAAAGCACGCTGGCGGGCTGCATCAACGGGCTGAACCCCTTCGCAAACCCCGGCGAGTGCACCGGCACCCTGACCGTGGACGGCGTGGACGCCCCCCACAGCAGCATCTTTGAGCTGTCGGCCCATGTGGGCACCGTCCTGCAGGACCCGGACGGCCAGTTCATCGGCCTGACGGTGGGCGAGGATATCGCCTTTGCGCTGGAAAACAGCTGTATGCCGCAGGACGAGATGCACGCCGTCACCCGCCGCGCCGCCAAGCTGGTGGGCATTGAGAACCACCTCGGCTATGCGCCCCACGAGCTTTCCGGCGGGCAGAAGCAGCGGGTCGGCCTTGCGGGCGTCATGGTAGATCAGGTCAAGATCCTCCTCTTCGATGAGCCGCTGGCCAACCTCGACCCCGCTACCGGCAAACAGGCCATTGAGCTGATCGACGAAATCCAGCAAAAGACCGACACCACCGTGCTCATCATCGAGCACCGGCTGGAAGATGTGCTCTGGCGGAACGTGGACCGCATCGTCCTCGTCAACGAGGGGAAGATTCTGGCCGACCTGCGCCCGGACGAACTGCTTTCCACTTCGCTGCTGGCCGAAAACGGTATCCGCGAGCCGCTCTACCTCACGGCGCTGCGGTATGCGGGCGTGGCCATCACGCCGGAAAAGCGCCCTGCCCATGTGGACAGCCTTGTGCTGAACGAGGCCGATACGGCGGCGCTGAAGCAGTGGTTCACCGCCTACCCGCAGCCGGAACCGGCGGCGGCCCCGGTCCCCCTGCTGGAAGTGCGGGATCTGAGCTTTGGCTACCAGAAGGGCCAGCCGACCCTGAAGCATGTCGGCTTCACCATCGGCAAGGGCGAGATGGTCAGCATCGTGGGCCGGAACGGCGCGGGCAAATCCACGCTGTCCAAGCTCATCTGCGGCTTCGAGACGCCGGATGCGGGTGAGATCTTCCTGAACGGAAACCCGCTGGCCGGGGAGAACATCCGCAGCCGCGCCAAGCACATCGGCTACGTGATGCAGAACCCGAACCAGATGATCTCCAAGACCATGATCTACGACGAAGTAGCGCTGGGTTTGCAGCGCTCCGGCCTGACGGAAGCGCAGATCCGGGAAAAGGTCGAGCAGACGCTGAAAATCTGCGGTCTGTATCCCTTCCGCAACTGGCCGGTGTCGGCGCTGAGCTTCGGCCAGAAAAAGCGGGTGACCATCGCCAGTGTGCTGGCGCTGGACCCGGAGCTGATTTTGCTGGACGAGCCGACCGCCGGGCAGGATTTCCGCCACTATACCGACATCATGGAGTTTTTGCGCGGTCTGAACGCGCAGGGCGTCACGGTGGTCATGATCACCCACGATATGCACCTGATGCTCGAATACACCCAGCGTGCCCTCGTCTTCTGCGATGGTGAGCTGATCGCGGACCGGAGCGCGGCAGGCGTTCTGTGCGACCCGGCCCTCATCGAACGGGCCGCGCTGAAGGAGACCAGCCTTTATACGCTGGCCAACCGCTGCGGCATCGAGCCCGCGCAGGAATTTGTGGAGCGCTTCATCGCGCAGGACAGGGAGGTGCGAGAAAATGGCCGCTAAAACGGTGCTGAATTATCTCCCGCGGGAAAGTGTCGTCCATAAGCTGACGGGCACCACCAAGCTGGCGTTTTTCCTGCTGTTTACCTTTGCCAGCATGATTACCTACAACACCTATGTGCTGCTGGTGCTGCTGGCGGTCAGCTTGGCGGCGTTCAAGCTGAGCAGGATCAAATTCCGCGAAGTGCGGTTCATGCTGGTCTTCATGCTGGTGTTCCTGCTGCTGAACAACTTCTTCATCTTTTTGTTCGACCCCGATCAGGGCACGACCCTCTACGGCACCCGCACGGTGCTCTGCCACCTGTTCTGGCGGTATGACCTGACGGCGGAGCAGCTGTTCTATATGTGCAACATCTCGCTGAAGTATTTCGTGGCCCTGCCGGTAGCCATCCTCTTCATCTCGGCCACCGACCCCAGCGAGTTTGCGGCCAGCCTGAACAGCATCGGCATCTCGTATAAGGTGGGCTACTCGGTGGCCATAGCGCTGCGGTATATCCCGGACATCCAGCGGGACTACCACAGCATCAGTCAGGCCCAACAGGCCCGCGGCGTGGAGCTGGGCAAGAAGGAACCTTTCTTCAAACGGCTCAAAAATTCCGTAAACATCCTGCTGCCCCTGATCCTGACCAGCCTGAACCGCATCGACACCATCTCCAACGCCATGGAGCTGCGGGGCTTTGGCAAAAAGAGCAAGCGCACATGGTACACCCAGCGCCCCTTCGTCCGCCGCGATTTCATCGCGCTGGGGCTGGGCGCTGCGCTGCTGCTGCTCAGCCTGACCGTGACCCTCCGCTTCGGGCGGTTCTATAACCCGTTCGTCTGATCTTTTCCTAGGTTCGGTAAGGAACTTCCCAATAAAGAAAAACCAACAACACCCCCACCTGCGCAGGTGGGGGTGTTGTTCACATGAGGGAGAAAAAAGAAAACCACTGCACGAACATTGTGCAGTGGTTTTTTGGTGGAGAATAGCGGGATCGAACCGCTGACCTC
>UMCF01049395.1_pt1 | contig 24035 bp, 26 predicted proteins | sample 1964131 | NCBI WGS metagenome assembly UMCF01 (sample SAMEA4835958, study PRJEB28245) | human gut metagenome | biome: gut microbiome; material: fecal sample | place: Denmark | collected 2008
ATAAATAAAATGGTGCGGTTGAAATTACAATAAAGAAAATAGAAGATTTAATTTAAAAAATCTTCTATTTTTATTGGAAATATTTTTGCAATGTTATAAGCCATTAAAACTGGAACAGCATTTCCAATTTGTCTATAACAAGCTGATGTACTTCCTAAAAACAGGAATGTATCTGGAAACGATTGGATTCTTGCAACCTCTCTTACACTCATTCTTCTGTTATATTCAGGATGAGGAATTATTAAAGGTCCACCAGTTCCGCTACCTCTTCCCATAATTGTTGGAGAATGTTTATCCCAATACGTAGGTCTATTTCCAACCATATGAGCTTTCTTTTGATTTAATTTACACTTTGATGAAGTATGATTTAGAATTTCACAATTATCTACATTTGTTTCTTCTGGTAATCCAAATATAGTATCTCTTAATGTTTGATATTGATATTGTTTATCTTCGTCAAAATAATCATTAATATTAATTGTTTCATTATTACACAACTTATTAAACATATCCGTTACAACTAAATAAGTATTTGTCTTTTGTTTAATTTCACTATCTTTTGAATGTGTTGCTTTAACAAATAATCTTTTCTTTGGTTTTTTAGAATCTATAGTATCACTAATTGGCATTTTGATTTTTTTTGCATAATCATTTCTAACACCAAATATTATTACTCTTTCTCGATTTTGAGGAACACCATAATTTAAGGCATTTAGTACATTATAGTAAACTGTATATCCTTTTCCAATTGATTCAATGTCTTTGATAATCATATCTAGTATTTTACCTTTTTCCATATTCTCCAAACCTTTAACATTTTCAAGTAATATGAATTTAGGATTTTTAAGTTTAATCATTTTTAAAACTTGTAAGTATAAAAAGTTCCTTTCATCTTCCATACTTCTGTTTATATTTGCTATTGAGAATCCTTGGCAGGGGAAACCTCCAATTACAATATCTGCATCTGGTATTTCCTTTTTCAACTTTTTTTCATCTTGTTTTAAGTATTCTAATATGTCACCTCTAACAACTTTATGTTTATTAAATCTATTAAAGTTTTCCTCATAAGTATCAACTGCATATTCATCAAAATCATTTGCCCATACTATTTCATGACCTGCTAAGGAAAAACCTAAATCCAAACCACCAGCTCCAGAAAACATTGATATAACCTTCATTTTAAACCTCCTTAGCATTTTTTGTACAAAAATATTATAACATATTTTAACTAATTTTTTTTTACACAAATTACATTTATACACTATAATTCAAGTTTTTCTTTTTCTTTTGATGCTTTTGAAGTGTAAAGCTGCTTTTCTTCCTTTATTTGTACTGTTTTCATCTCTTTATCAATTTCATTTGAATCATTATATGTTAGAACTCCATGTCCAAACAAATCCCCAGTAAACTCTTTATATTTGTCTTTAGTTTTAGGATTGCAATAAACTTGATAAACTTGTCAAACTTATCTTTTAAACTATAATATAATCCCATAAACTTATCGGCTGATTCTTTAAAATGTTCGGCTAGTTTATCTAATTCGATTATTTTCTTTTTTTGTTCTTTATTTTGTTTCTCTAATGCCTTAACTTTAATATTCAGTGCTTTATTATGCAAATCTTCAATAATAGAATCATCCCATTCATCATAACGAGATGGACCAGCTAAAAGCATGTTAGTTTCAGGATCATACTTAACATATTTCATAATCCTTAGTTCCAACATAGTATCTTTAATAGTTTCTATATCATCAGAACAATACTTTGATAATTCTAAAGCATTTATTTCATCATTGAATAGAATCATACTTAAGAAACCTTTAGCATTTAAAGATAAGTCTTTATCAGTTAGATACTTCATAATAGACTTGTACATTAAATATCTTTTCATTTTCTCACCAACCTTTCTTTTAAGAGTAGGTTGATTTTTTATACAACAAAAAAATCAATCCTTTTGAGATTGATTTCTATTTAATGTCCGAATAGTTCGAACAGAATTATCTAATGGAGCGAACGAGGGGAATCGAACCCCCATCACAGCCTTGGCAAGGCCGTATTCTAACCATTGAACCACGTTCGCACATAAATGGAGGGGCCTACCGGATTTGAACCGGTGATCAAGGTGTTGCAGACCTACGCCTTACCACTTGGCTAAAGCCCCATTGCACTTAAAATTATATCAAATGATTTTGTAAATATCAACAAAATTATTTCATTTTTATAATTTTATTCAAAAAAAGAAGCAATATTACTACTGCTTCACCACAAAATCACAAATGTTTTTATAATTATATTTAAACTCACTACTGCTGACAATAGGGCTAAGACCTACTACATCATTATAATAGTACATTGTATCACCTGAGATAATCATTATATTGGAATCTTTAACCTTCCACTCCGAAACAGAATCAAAATGAAACAACAATAAAGCCCTATCCAAATCTGTTTTAAAGACTTTGTAAAAATCACCATTAGCAGTAACAAAATAATACATATCATTATCTTTTTGTACCATTGTAGCACCATACTTTTCCTTTAAAACATTATTAGTAACAACATTAGACCAAGTTCTATTTTCTTTTAAATAATCCTTAGCCAAAACATTTATCAACTTCTTACCAGAAATATTTTTAAATCCATCCTTGACATTTCCAACCTCTTCAACGGTTTCCTTATCTGGATTTAGTGCAAACTGCTTTTTCTTATCTAAATCAGTATAATAAAACTTACCATCATAAGCTCCATTAATATACATATTAAATGAAATATGTTCATTCAAGTCAACTCTACCCTTACCACCATTAACAACATCATACAAATAAAAAGTTGTATACTCATTAGCCGAATTCATATCAGTATTAATAGAAACATAATAATTTCCAACAAATGAAGACAAATTATTTTCATAATGATCAGCAGTCAAAAATTCTTTCTTTTCAAACTTACCATTTTCTAAAATATAAAAGCCCCTATAAAACCAAACTGTAAAAAACGTTTTCTTAGGAACGTTGTCTAAATAAAATTTATAATTTACATCCTGAGTTGGCAAGGTATTACTATTGCTTTTCCAAGAAGCAGCAGTATACTTTTCCTTCTTTAACTCTTTAATAAATTCATCAAAATCTTTATTGTCAGTCTGTTTTAGATAAGTATAACTAGTCTGTACATCATTATAATTACAATAAATGTCGCTTGTTTTCTTTCCCTTATAAACTGGGTAAATACATTTCAAACCATTTGTATTGAAAAACTTTACATTCTTTATTATCTTATCCTGTCCATTGTAATTATGTTCAAAATTAAAATAATATGTATCCTTATTATTATCAACTACTTTAAATGAATATGTATTTTTCTTTCCAACAACATTTAATTTTTCATTAATTAAATAAGAATTATCCTTTGTAATAATAGAATAATCAACCTCATGATACTTAATCATAAACTGAACAATAACTTGTAAAGACAAACCAGCAACTCCTAAGAGTAATAAAATCGGAAGTAACTTTTTCATACTATCACCATCTTCATTATAGCAAAAAAAAAAGTCTAAATAAAGACTTTAATTTTCTAATCATCTCTTTCTTCTGCATCAATATCATCATCATCACGACTATGAGAATAATATTTTCTTTTCATTTCCATCATATAACTACTGATTTCAGTTTCGATTTCTGGCAAAGCTTCTACTCCAATATTAGAAAGAGTAATAAACTCCTTTACTGTATCGATGTAAACTTTACCCCAAATCAAACCTCCCTTTACTTTCAAGTCATTAAATAAATCCGGAGTTACTGAATCTAAAAAGTATCCAAACACAACCCTCTTACGTCCAATAAGAATTCTCTTATCAGTAAGAGCAATAACCGCAGTACTCAAAACATCTAAGGGATTATCATTTTTTTGTGCTACAAACACATATAAAACTTTTTCACCTGGATTTAAATGTTTTTCAACAATTGCTGAATTTTTTTTCAAACGCCAACCTATAGTAGAAGGATGCTCTTTTTTAAATTTTAATGCCTTTTTATAAACTATGCTCATATTAACCTCCATAATAAATATAGTAATTTATTAAATCAATTATAACATAATTAAAATAAACTTCAAAACAAAATTTCTAAAGAACCTACACAAAGAGTAAAATTGTTTACTATTATACACATGAAAAAAACCATCATTACAAACATATCACTAATTATAAAAAAGAATTATGTCCCAACTTGTCGACAAAAAAAGAAATAGTCAATACTAACACTTCATATTTTTTAATGAGGACGTGATACTATAAAAAAAACTATCGGATTACCTAGAGCATTACTTTACTACTATGACAAGGACTTTTGGCAGGCTTTTTTTACTAAACTAGGATTTAACACAATCATAAGTTCAAAAAGCAATAAGAAAATACTACAAAATGGCACATCGCTTGCAAACTCTGAAAGCTGTCTAGCTCTAAAAATATATCTAGGACATATTCTAGATTTAAAAGATAAATGTGACTACATTTTAGTACCAAGAATGTATTCTATTAAGAAAAACGAGCAGGTTTGTACAAACTTTAACAGCCTATACGATCTAGTAAACAACATATTCGACGTAAAAATACTAAATTACAATATTGACTTAACAAAAGGAAAAAGTAAACTAATCGCTTTTCTAAAACTAGGTGAAACTCTAGGAATATCTTATATAGAAACATATAATGCTTTTAAGCATGCCGAGAAAGTTGCCCAAGAAAAAAGAAAAATTGAAGAAGAAAGCCAACGTCAAATTCTAGAAACAAACTCCATAAAAATTCTTCTTGCTGGTCACCCCTACAATTTATATGACGAATTAATTGGAAAAACTATCACCAACTTTTTATCAAAAAATAATGTTTCAATTCTCTATAGCAACAAAATAGACAGCACAATAATTGATACTGAATGTCAACAATTATCAACTGACATTCATTGGACTCACAGTAAAGAAGTAGTTGCAAGTATCAATTACTATCATGATAAAGTTGATGGAATTATCATAGTTTCTTCATTTCCATGCGGACCAGATTCCTTGAGTAATGAATTAATAACCAGAAAAATTAAAAATATTCCTATCATTACTTTAGTATTTGAAGATCTAAATAGTGAGTCTGGCGTCATAACCAGACTTGAAAGTTTTATAGATATCTTAGAAAGGAGAAGATTATGTCAAAAATAATTAGTTTTCCACATCTAGGAGATTATTATATTCCAATAGAAACCTTTCTAAAAAGGACAACCAAACTAAAAGTACAGCCCGCCCCACCTATAACAAAAAAAACAATAGAACTTGGTTCCAAGTATTCTCCCGACTCTGTTTGTCTTCCGTTCAAATACAATCTCGGTAACTTCATAGAATCTCTAAACCAAGGAGCAACCATTCTCTTTACTGCTGGTGGTGGTTGTCGCTATCGCTATTATGCCGAAGTAACAGAAACAATTCTAAAAGACCTAGGCTATAATTTTGAATTCTACAATCTTATTCAAAATGGCAAATTAAATATCCTAAAAGTTTATAAAAACTTAAAAAAACTAAATCCGAATTTAAATTTTATTTATTTTATTCATCAATTACTCTACACGGTTTTCTTTATCTGGCACATGGATAAAATTGACAAGATAATTAGAACAAGAATTGGTTTTGAAATTGAAAAAAACTCCTTTTTAAAAATCAAAAACAAAATGCTAAACTCTTTCAAAAAAACAAAAAGTATTACTAAACTAACTCACACTTATTTTAAATACAAGCACAACATCAAAAAACTTCCTATTGCTAAACCAAAAAACTGTCTAAAAGTCGGTATAATTGGTGAACTATATACTGCTATGGAACCTTTTGCTACTTATTTTCTTGAAAAAGAGCTAGCCAAAATGCATATTGAAATAAAAAGATATACTAATCTAAGTTACTTACTTTGGCAAAAAAAATATCTAACACCTCACATGTTAAAAGTAACAAGGCCTTACTGTAAATACACTCTAGGTGCCGACGGACTTGATAATGTTTATAGAACAATCAAACTAATAAATAAAAAATATGACGGTATTATTCATACTAAGCCATTTGGTTGTACCCCAGAAATAGGTGCCATTCCTATAATTCAAAAAATATGTAACGACTATGAAATGCCTATAATTTTCTTTTCATACGACGTTGAAACTTCCGACGAAGGAATAAAAACTAGATTAGAAGCATTTGAAGACTTAATAAGAATAAGGAGAGATAAAAAATGATTAAAGGTTACCTGGGAATAGATATTGGCTCAATATCAACAAAAGGTGTAATAATAGATAAAAATAACACCATTCTAGCAAGTACCTACCTCTGGACTAAAGGGAATCCAATAAATGCTGTAAAAGAAGTCCTAAAAGATTTACAAAAGCAAATAAAAAACAAAAATATTAAAATAGTTTCAGTTGGTACCACCGGTTCAGCACGTAAACTAATAGGTACCATGCTAAATGCCACTATTATAAAAAATGAAATCACTGCTCATGCCATTGGAACCTTATCAAGATATCCAAATATCAGAACCATCATAGAAATTGGAGGTCAAGACTCTAAAATAATTCTCATTAAAGATGGTATCGTAATAGACTATGCCATGAATACCTTGTGTGCTGCTGGTACTGGAGCCTTTTTAACAAGTCAAGCCAAACGCCTAGAAATTCCTATTGAAGAATTTGGCAAAATTGCCCTAACTAGTACCAATCCTGCCTCTATTGCTGCTAGATGCACTGTCTTTGCTGAAAGTGACTTAGTTCATAAAGCTCAACTAGGCTATGAAAAAAAAGATATAGTCGCTGGCCTTTGTCGAAGTATTGCCTTAAACTACCTAAACAACGTTGCCAAAGGTAAAAAAATAGAAGACCCCATCATCTTCCAAGGTGGAGTATCTAAAAATATCGCTGTAAAAAAAGCCTTTGAAGACATTTTAAATACCAAAATAATTACTGATAAAGACGGACATCTAATGGGTGCCTTAGGTGTAGCCATTCTCTCTAAAGAAAAAGAAGAAATAAACTTCTCCTTCAACATCATTACCGATAGTTTTAAAACAACCAGTAAAAACTGTGAAAACTGTCCTAATAATTGTGAAATAATCTGTATCGAGAAAAATAACCATCTAATTGACTCATGGGGAAACCGTTGTGAAAGAGGCAAAGTAAAAACTTCTTAACCGTCTATAAAATAACCAAACAAAAAAAGATAATATAGTTAGAACACTTCTCAACTATCTTATCTTTTTATTATTTCTCAATATACTCTTCGTATGGAACACATCTATCTATAATAGTTCCATCATCTAATATTTCAATTATTCTATTGGCAACTGTACTATTAAGTTCATAGTCTCTAGAAGTAAATAAAACTTCTCCTTGGAAATTAATTAGTCCCTTATTTAATGATGTAATACTTTCCAAATCTAAATGGTTAGTAGGCTCATCTAATATTAAGAAATTAGGCCCTTCTAACATCATCTTAGATAACATACATCTCATCTTTTCTCCACCAGATAATACATTTACTTTCTTAAATACATCATCTCCAGAAAATAACATTCTACCTAAGAAACCTCTAAGTACTGTTTCATCCTTAATATCATAATATTGTCCAATCCACTCAATAATGTTTTTATTGATATCAAAATACTCTGTATTATCTTGTGGCAAATAACCTGGTACAATAGTCTTTCCCCATTCAATACTACCTTTATCATATTTTTCCTTACCAGATAAAATATTAAATAAAGTTGTTTTAACCATATCATTATTAGCAAGTATCGCAATCTTATCACCTTTAAGTACTGTAAATGATACCTTATCTAAAATCTTCTTACCATCAACTACTTTAGTTAAGTTTTCTACTTTTAATATTTCCTTACCAGCTGGCTTTTCTATCTTAAAATCAATATAAGGATATTTTCTAGAAGAAGGAACTATCTCATCTAATTGAATCTTATCAAGCATTTTCTTTCTAGAAGTTGCTTGTTTTGACTTTGAAGCATTAGCCGAGAATCTCGCAATAAAGGCTTGTAATTCTTTAATTTTCTCTTCTTTTTTCTTATTAGAATCTCTCATCTGTTTTTGTAACAATTCACTAGATTCATACCAGAAATCATAGTTACCAACATAAAGTTTAATCTTACCATAATCAATATCCGCAATATGTGTACATACTTTATTTAAAAAATGTCTATCATGCGAAACAATAATAACTGTATTATTAAAATTAATTAAAAATTCTTCTAACCATTTAATAGCCTCAATATCCAAACTGTTAGTAGGTTCATCTAAAAGTAATATATCTGGATTTCCAAATAATGCTTGAGCAAGTAAAACCTTAACTCTAAGTTTTACTGGTAACTCTCTCATTAAAATATAATGATAATCTTCTTTAACCCCTAAATTATTTAAAAGTGTACTAGCATCAGACTCTGCATTCCAGCCATCCAAGTCCATAAATTCAGCTTCCAAATTAGCAAGTTTCATACCATCTTCTTCACTAAACTCAGTCTGAGCATACATCTTATTCTTCTCTTCCATTATTTCATATAGTTTACTATTTCCCATAATAACTACATCAATAACTCTCTTATCATCAAACTGATAATGATCCTGCTTCAAAATAGAAAGTCTTTCATTCTTAGAAATAACAACTTCGCCAGTCGTAGTTTCTAACTCTCCTGACAATATCTTTAAAAATGTTGATTTACCAGAACCATTTGCCCCAATCAAACCATAGCAATTACCATTAGTAAATTTTATATTAACATCTTCAAATAAGACTCTCTTTCCAAATTTTAAACTAACATTATTTACTTGTATCATCCTCTTCACCACCGCTCCTTAATTCTACTATAAAAGAAAAAATAAGGCAAGTACAACTACTTAACCTTATAAAATATTGAGATTACTTTAGCAAATTCATAAAGTATAATATTACTTTTATTTATCGCAAAACCTTTACCTAAAGCTTTACCACCTATCGTAAGAGCTGCAACTATTGCTGCTATAAATAAACCAGTAAATAATATACTGAAATTAAACTTTTCCGCAACAATCACTGCTATTGTCGTAGCCGCTGTACCAGAAATAATTCCACATACATCACCGACTACATCACAACAAAAGTTAGATACCTTAGAAGCATTCTTCTTAAAACTAACAGCCACATCTGCACCCTTAACTTTTCTAGAATTCATCGAATGAAATACCTTTTCATCACTACTAGTAACCGCAACACCTACTATATCAAATAAAATACCAATACCAACAAATAATAAAGTCACAAAAACTCCACCAAATATTGATAGTTTAGGCAATGCTACTTGCGATACATAAGAAAGACAAAATGATAAGGTAAAAGCTATTAAAATGATTTTACTAATCCATCCCATATCAGTTTTCTTTTTACTAATTTTTTCTTTTTTCTTAGTATCAATAACTAATTCTTGAAATTCATTTCTTTCTAATTTTTTCTTGCTATTCATATAACCCTTCCTATATAGAAAAAATAGTATAAAATACTATTTCTAGTTAAAAAAAAACTAATGGCTCTAAACATAGTAAACTTTGAATCTTAGGTCAAGTAGGATTTCCCTTATCTCTATGTATTCGTTACCAAATACATGGTTCCCCTTTAAAGAGATAAGTATGATGTCACCATTCATACGACTTGATTACCACTTAGTATCCACTGCAATCCTATGTAAAGCGCACTCTAGGAGATTTCCTCACCAACACTTTATTATTTATTCTTTTTTGCAAGAGAAATTTCATAAAGCAATATTTATCAAAGTTGGCCAGCTCTAATAAACAAGTTCTTTAATCCCAAAGCTCTCACTCAAGACAAGCTACACTGCACATAACTTTCGCCACAATACAGGTTCCAGCCTACCTCGTAACAAGTCCAATCAGTATAAAACGTATAGGCTTATCACAAATAGTAGGTCTCCACAGATAATGGGTCGTTTGTCGTATGCCATTACGAGCGCCCATTCTCCTCATCTTCAGCATCCACCCTACACTGGGCGTATAAAGCAAACACCAAAGGTTTCACAGATATGCTCTATAACGGTTGTTTAATCCCGTCTTCCTAATAAAGTAATTGACTAGAATAATGTGCCATCAATTACACCTACATTATATCATATGTTACAAGATATGTCAAATTGACACTTTTACAAAACTTTTTATTTTGCAACTTTCACATCATTATATCTTTCTTCTATAATCTCTTTTTAAATGTTATAATATATAAATAGAAAGGAATTATATCATATGGATAAACTATTTGAAAAATGTAAAAAGCTCGTATTAGATAACATCAACAGCGACATCACAGAAGAAGCTCTAACCACTTTAACTACTGCAATTCTAGCCCTATATTTAACAGATGGAAAAATCATTTTAGAAAAAATGCCAAATATTCTAAAAAGCCTAGATATAAGAATAAAACCTAAAACAGTAGTTGAACTAGCAAATGAAATAAGCTTATCATCTAATAATGAAGAAAAATATAAAAATGCCCTAGGAGCAATAAATACGCAAATGAACATTAGCACTAAAGGACCTAGTATATCCTTTGAATATCACCTTTTTATCTCCCTAAAAAATAGAAAAGATATAGAAGTTACAAATACTATAGTTCATGAATTAACACATTTATTAAGAAAATTAAAACCAATAATAGAGCCATCAAAAATAGTCTTATATAATGGAGTATCAGCTGACTATATTGACATAAAAGAAAGAAAACTTATAAGGAAAAATCTATGGTTTGAAGACGCCCTAGTAGAATATCATGCAAAAAGAACAACCTGTAACCTAATTGCGTTGTTAAAAGAAGAACACCAAACATCATCTTTAAGATTATATAATAAAGAAAACTATCAATATCAAGATGATAAAGAAAGCCCTTACAAATTCTTTAACACAATTATTGATACCCTATGTACAGACCAATCATTCCAAGAAAAACTAAACTCAACCTTCCAAAATCCATCGCTAGAAACATATCAAGCTTTAATTACTTGTCTAAATGAACCAACAAATGATAACACATTCTTCAGTAAATATACAGAACTATTTAATGCTCTAGGCACTAGTTATACAACAAATGATAGTACTAATAGAAAAGAAATAGAACAAGAAATTACAACTATGACTCAAAAATTTATCACAAGAAAAAGCACTAAAGGACTATAACTTTCTATAGTCCTTTTCTTATTCTCTTAACATTTCTATTCATTAAATGTCTACCAATATTCCTATATAAAAACTCTTTTAACTTTGACATTTTCTGTCTATGTTCTCTAAAAAACTCATCTGGCGAATCATACACTCCAAAATCATTATTAATACCCTCACTTTGAATATAAGTATTATTTAAATTCCAATCAATAATCGGATTCTTCAAATCCTTAGTCGCAACACCATAACCAAAAAACATTCCACTACAATTCTTAAACTTTTCCTTCAGTTTCTCCAAATACTCTTTATCTAAAATAAAGCCCTCGAGCTCATACCATTTATCCTTATAAAACACTTCAACCCAACTATGAACTACATTCCTAGGAGCACTATTATATACAAATCCAGTCATTGCTCCTTTCTGCAACTTCTTATCAATAGTAAAGCCATGAATTCGACAAGGTATCCCAACGCCTCTTAAAAGTGCCATAAACAAAATACTCTTCGTATTACATTGCCCATACCCATCACTTAAAATCCTACTAGCCGCCATCTCATCACAAACATTATATCCAAATAACATTTCATCTCTTACAAAATTATATATTTCTTTTATTTTATTAAAATCATCTAACTTATCAAAGCCTCTACTATCAATAAGTTTTAAAATATCTAAACAAGAATAATCTAACAACTCAGTCTCCTCTAAATATCTATCCACACTTCTTCTCCTCCTCTACATAAAAAGACATAAGTCTCCTTATATCTTTAAATATCAAAATTAAAACTAAATAATTAACTATTCTTAATTTTATTAACAAAAGAATTAATTTTACCAGCCCAACTATTTCCTTCAGCATATCTAGGAGCAATCTTTTCAACAGTATCAAGACCAACACCATAATAATTCTTATATAAATTATAAACAAAACCAACAATACCCTCATCTAAAGTATTGAACTTCTTATATCTACCACCATTACAACCAGGACTACCTTTTTGACCACCTACATTAAAACAAGTTCTCGCTAAATTAGAACATTTAGAACCACAACCAGTTTCATGTAACATAATTGCTGTCGCAACATAAGGATCAACACCATTATTTATACAAGTAACCGCAATAAAATATCCTTTACCAGCCAAAAGATCATTACCCAAGTTTTTATCTAGTTTAGCCGCAAGCTCTTCTATTGTTAACCCATCAAAAACTTCAACCCTAGGTGGAATTAAAACTGAAGCTGGAGCAGTCTCCATATCAATAGCTGTAATAGAAGAATCATCCACTCTATACTCCGTCATACTCTTACTAAGAGTACTATCAGAAGCTGTAACATTATCAGTATTTACCTCATTAAAAGAAAGAAAATCATCATCCTGCAAATCAACTTTCTCTTGAAGTTTTAAACCAATAGAAACCATCAAAACTGAAATTATAATTAAAAGACAACTAATAATCTTAGTCTTTCTCATTAAATTCACCTCAACTATATAAATAGTTTATATTATTCTATGTAAAAAGTCAAACACCTATCTTTTAATTCTAAAAGTATTAGGAGCCTTCTTATAAACAACATTTAAAGCAATAACTATATATATCAACGTAAATATAACTCCAAATATAGAAAAATATAAAGAAGATATTCTCATATCATTAAATGAATAACAAATAAAATAAGTAAGTAATGAAACTAATGTATAAGAATAACTCTTCATCTCTAAATCTTTATTATATGGTTGTAACAAATAATAAAGTACCAAATAATGTACTGAGAAAAATACACTAAGTATAACTATAAATAACGCTAACGAAACATAATTAATAACACTACTACCACCAGTAATACCAAGTAATACTAAATATCCTATCACAATAGCAAATGCTGGTAATAAATTAATTTTAATAATCGTTACTAATCTTTTCTTAAACAAGTTAACTATAACATTCTCATCTCTATAAAAATTATATGTAAGCATAGCATGATCACAATTATAAAACATTGCCTGCGTAACAACAGCACCTCTATTAATAAAATACATAATAAACACCAACCAACCTGGTCTATTAAGTATAAAATCATGAATACCATTAAAAGCATCTTTATTATTAAAAGAAATAAATCCTAAAACAACAGCCACAATAAGAATAATAACACTAATTCTCTTAGCACTTCTCATTAGTATTTCTCTATGTCTTTCAAAAAATATTGTATTAAACAAGTCATAACCCTTTTTATTCTTAATCTTTTTCTCTTCAATTACTCTATCTTTATCTTTTATTCTAACCATATTTTGTCTAGCATAACTAGTACTCTCACTTGAATTCATAGCAGCTTTCAAAGTATTAAGCTTCTTATAAATAATTTTATAATCATCCACCCTCATCAAATACTTATAACAAAATATACTAAGTATAAAAAATACCAAAGTACATCCATAAATAACACTATCAGGTATAAAAGCCCCCACAAAAGGTAAAGCCGAAATAAATAACAAAACACCAAGTACAACTAAAGTATTTCTATAATCTGCTGTAAAAACATAACCCTTCTTCTTATAAAAGAAAACCGTAAAAGCTTCACCTATAACTCTAGCAAAAATACCAAATAAAATAAGAGCAATACATTCCAATAACGAATAGTCTAAAACAAAAGAAAATACAAAAAATCCCAACGAATTAAGTATCAAAGATAATAACAAAGTCCAAAATAAAGTAGCCTTCATAAATACTTTAGCATTCATATTAAAAAGAACAATACAAAAATACTTCTTAGTATTAACACTTAAAATATTACCATTAATAAACATTCCAATAATAGTAAAAATAAAATAAATATGAATAAAAGTCTTTGTAACATTATTAGGACTTATAATACCACTAATAAAATATAATACAAAAAAATATAATAATCTATATACAATAAATCTAATAGTAGATAAAACTATACTAAATACCCTAGCAAACTTCTTTAATCCTTGTCCCTTATATACATCATCATTTAATAAATCCCTAAATATAGGTAATTTCTTAATAAAATGCATATTAGCATTAATAGCGTAAGTTAAATCTATCTTTAAAGACATTTTCAAAGCATTAATCATTTTTCTGTTCCTTTAAACAATGAATAATCTTATCTTTATATTTCTTTGTATTTAAATTTTTCTTTTCTACAAGTTCTAACTTTTTATTATTAAGTATTATAATCTCATCACATAAATCCATTGCTATTTCTAAAATATGTGTTGAAAATATAATGATATGTTCATCTTTTAAAGCTCTAAGTAACTTTTTCATCTCATCTTGAACAACTACATCTAAAGAAGTTAATGGTTCATCTAATAAAATAACTTTCGGATGAGCAATTATATTTATTAAAATCTGCATCTTATTCTTCATACCATGTGAGTAATCTTTTAACAACTTATCTTGATCTTCTTTTTCTATATCAACAACCTTAAAATAATCATCTACTGTCTTATCTTTATCTATACGTTCCTTGTTAATTTCCATAAAAAAACTTAAAAACTCTCTAGCCGTCAAAAACTCTGGTACTATTGGTGTTGAAACAACATAGCCTATATCACTAGTTGAAAGTTCATTCTTTCCATACTCATTTTCTAAATAAAATTTTCCAGAATCTATATCAATATCTTGATTCAACGAATTAAAAAAAGTAGTTTTACCTGCACCATTTCTTCCAATAAGTCCATAAATTTTACCAGTTTCAAAAGTAAAATCTATATCATCTAAAACTAATCTTTCTCCAAAGCTCTTAGTCAAACCAACTACTTCAAGTTGCATAAAATCACCTCTATGAACTATTATAGCAAGGAAAAAGAATAAATGCTATTAACATTTATTCTTTTGGTAAATCAAAATCTTTAAAACCATTTACATAATTTTGTTCATATCTATATGCATCTCTACACATATCCTCAAGTCCTAGCTCTGCTTTCCAACCTAATTCTTCATAAGCTTTAGTAGGATCAGCATAACAAGCAGCTATGTCACCTGGTCTTCTAGCAACTATCTTTCTTGGTACTTTTACATTATTTATTCTCTCATATGCATCAGCAAGTTCCAATACACTATAACCATTACCAGTTCCTAAATTATAATAACTTGGTCCTGTACTATTAACAGCCTTTTCAATAGCCTTTAAATGACCTTTAGCTAAGTCAACAACATGAATATAATCTCTAACTCCAGTTCCATCTGGTGTATCATAATCATCACCAAATACACTTAGAATTTCTAACTCACCAGTTGCTACCTTCATAATATAAGGCATTAAATTATTAGGAATTCCATTAGGTGATTCTCCAATTAAACCAGAACTATGAGCCCCTATTGGATTAAAGTAACGTAAAATAACTGCTGAGAACTTATCATCAGAAACACATACATCCTCTAAAATTCGCTCATTAAATAACTTGGTTGTTCCATAAGGATTAGTCGTTGATAATGGAAAATCCTCACGAATTGGTAAACTCTTAGGTGAACCATATACAGTTGCACTAGATGAAAATACAAATGCCTTAACATCATACTTTTTCATAACCTTACATAATTTAAGAGTTGATAAAATATTATTTTCATAATAATTAATTGGTAAAGAAACAGACTCTCCAACAGCTTTATAACCAGCAAAATGAATAACTGCATCAATCTTATTTTCAGAAAAAATTTTATCTAAAGCAGCTTCATCACAAACATCATCCTCATAAAATTTAAAATCTTTTCCAGTAATATATTTAATCTTATTTTTAACAGAAATATCAGCATTATACAAATTATCAACTACTACAATATCATATCCAGCATTAAGTAATTCAACACAAGTATGACTACCAATATATCCTAATCCTCCAGTAACTAATATATTCATTATATACCTCCATAGAATCTTTTATATTCTTCTAAAACTAACAGCATTTCCTTACAAATACCTACATTAATTTTACCACTATCTAAAGCCTCATGCAAGAAATCTTCCAAATCATCAAAAGCTATATAATACAAGTTAAAATCAGATAACCTCTCTAACTCATCATAATTAGTCTCATCTAAATTAGGAACATCATCACACAAGACTCTATAATAGAAAATACTATTATAAACATTTTTCTCAGTACCAAAATAATTTTTAGCATAAGTAACAATCTGCATAAAAGGTCCATCTATCTCACAAATATTAATACCAGTCTCTTCTTTTATTTCTCTAAGTAAAGCACTTCTCATATCTTCACTATTACCTACATGTCCTCCAGGAAACTGATAAGTATTATTGTTATAAGCAATTAGTATTTCATTTTTACTATTTATTATTAATCCCTTAACCCTAGTAACTTCATAATCTAAGTCACTTAGACTCAAGTTATCGTCATTGATAAGTATTTGCCTCATTATAATCTCCTCTAGTAAATATATCTTTCCCAATAATCAACAACAGAAGAACTAACCGTAGTAAAATAAGTTTCTATCATAGTTGATAAATAATTAGACTTTTTCCATATTGGATAATCATTAGAATCGTAACAACTATATTTAACACTAGCAGTCATATATTCAAATGTTGATGCTCTATCTTCATTAGCACTAGTCTGTGCATAATTATTAACAAAATATGATCCTGGCGTACCAGTCTTACTATATGAATAAGAACTATTTTCTACTCCATAAGTAAAATCTAATGGATTAAAACTATTCCAGGCCGTAAATCTACCTCCAGCACTTTCAATATAATGTTCAATGTAATGTAACATTTCATGATGAAAACTCTCAGCAAAAGGAAAATCAGTTGCTATAGAAATAATTGTTCTTCTAGGAGCAAAATCTGTAACACCAGTAACATTTTCAGCACTATAATTTTTAATAAGATAAACGTTTAATGACATATTTTGTTTAGAAAACTCTCTAAAAAATCCATTAGGATACATAGAAAGAGCTGTATTTAATTGTTCCAAAGTACTCTTCATAACATTAGTATCAGTAATAGCCGTAGTCCCAAGACTACCAACTACATATCCATTAGTCTCACTACCATATAAAACTTTAATACCATATGTATCCTCTATTTGTTTTCTATAATTAGTAAGAGGATCAACAACAGGTGTTGGTTCTGGTGTTGGCGTAGGATCAGGTATCGGAGTACTAGGTGTTGTATTAGAACCACTATTATTACCAGTATTATTATTTGAACTATTAGTATTAGAACCAGTATTAGTATTACCATTACTAGTACTAGGATTTAAATCAGTACCAGAACTTGTATTATTCCCAGTATTATCATTAGTAATTGGTGTATCACTACTACCATTATTTGTATTCGTATTAGTATCATTACTATTAGTAGCAGGAGGCTTACCATCATTAGTAGTAATTGTAACCTCTCCTGGATTATCATTTGCTTTATCAACATCTCTAATCGGATCTAAAACATCACTTGTAGAAAAATTCATATATAATCCAGTCATAATTAAAAGAATTGCAAAGAATATCATAATTGAAGCAATCTTATTAGTTAGCTTAGTACTCATTATATCACCCTATCATAAGTTGATTATAACAAAGTCAAAAAAAAAAAGAAAGCCTTAAGCCTTACCTTTACAAATTAAACAAGTAAAGTAAAACTAACCAGCTTTCTTAACTAATGTATTAGCTCTATTTATTTGACTAATCTCATCATATAATTGTTGAGCTTCCTTTTGTTTTCCCTCATTATATAATTGTTTAGCTCTATTCATCATTTCTTCTATATTATTTTGTTTAGGCATAACTGCATCTTGCCCAAAATCCAATAGTCTTCTTTGTCCATCTAGTGAAGCAGCAAGTTTTTCCATCTGACTCTTGTTAACCAAAATTGCCTTAACTTTATCAGAACTTAACTTTACTATTCTAGTTCTATTTCCTAAATTAGTCTCATTATTTTGAATACTCTCATTAACCCCAACAGGTCCATTAGTATAAGCAGCAAGTAATGATGAAATAGGACTATTAGAAACATTATTATTATTACTATTTACAACAGTATCAACTCTAGGTATTGATACAACTTGATCATTATTAGAAACAACTTCCTGTGTTGTCATAGGTCTTTCTAAATCTAATTCTTTTTTTTCTGAAACAGAAGGCATATCTACAATAGGCTTTTGAGTCATCTCTTGTTGTTCTCCATTAACTAAAGGAGCTCTCTCTTCAATTGCATCAGTACCACTATCCACAGTATCAGTACTTCTAGTATTATTAAAAATTCCTTCAAATATATTAGGCATCTTAGGTAATACTGGAGCCTCTACCCTTATTGATGGAGCTAAAACAGATTTACTTTTCTCATCTGGAACTACTTCCTTCTTTACAGGCATAGGAATAACCTGCTTATTTTCTGAAACATTCAAGTCCCTAGCATTAATAACAGTCTCAGAAATAGCATCACTATTATCAGCTTTTTCTTCCCTTTCTTCTTCTATTTCAGAAGTATCCTTCTTCATAACCTCCTGTTTTTTCGAAGAAATATCAAGCATTTTAATTGGTATTCCAAGTAATTCAAATTGTTCAAAACTCTCACTCAAATTATCAGCATTTTCTGCAACCTTAATCAAACAAGCAATATACTCATCTTTTTTACTTGCATCTTCTATTTCAGACAATTCTCTTATCTTCTGACAGAAAAAATCACATAAATTTGCTTTTAAGTCTCGAATAGTACTATCATTATTATCTAGTCCCATATTCTCACCACCTAAACATTAGCAATTTTCTTTAGAAGACGTTGAACTTCATTCCATTCACCATCATCAATAATCTCTTGAATTTTAAGGCCTTCACTATCTTTAAACAATCTAGAAATATATATAATCTGATCTCCTTCTGCTCCTCTAATTTCATTCTTTGTATACACAATATAATGCTTTAAATTATCATCAGAAACTAAATAAGTAACAAGAAAAACATCATTCTTATTACCTTCCATATCAATAATTTCAATTGCTCTGCCATTATCCATAGCAAACACCCTCTATTCTAATCATAATTATAGCCGATTTTAAATTATAAGTAAACTATTTTAATGAACTAAACTACTAAGTTCATCTATTTTTTTTGCAAAAACAGAAACAAATTTATCTAACTCTTCAAAAGTAGTAAGATATGACAAACTAATTCTAATACTATGACTAGCCTTAAACATATCATTAGTAACAGCGAGTACTGCTAAAGAATAATTTCCTGTAGAACAAGCAGTCTGTGTAGAAATATAAATATCCTCTTGTTCTAAAGCATGTAACATAGTCTCAGGTTTAATTCCAGGTAAACTAACATTAACTATATAAGGTAAGCAAAACTCATTACTATTAACATCTACATTTAAATTACTTAATTTACTAATTAAATATTTATGTAATTCTTCTACATGCTTATTTTTATTTTCAAAATCTAAATAAGCAAGTCTTAAAGCCTTAGAAAAAGAAACAATCAAAGGAGTAGCTGGTGTTCCAGATCTAAATATAGTAGTAGACTTACCACCATGAATTAAAGGTTCAATATCAATTCTACTCTTCTTAATTAAACAACCTATACCCTTCATTCCATAAAACTTCTGTGCAGAAACACTTGCTAAATCAACCATTGATAAATCTACTTTCATCTTACCAATACATTGAGTCATATCACTATGAAAAAACACCTTAGGATGACGTCTTATAACCTCACCAATAGCTCTGATATCTTGTACTACTCCAACTTCACTATTAACAGCAGCAATACTTACCAAAACAGTATCATCTCTAATTAAATTCTCTAAATCTACTAAATCAACAATTCCATTACTATCTAATTTAACATAACTAACATCATATCCTAAAGATTGCATATATTTTACAGTCTCATTAACAGAAGAATGTTCAAGTTCCGTAGTAATTATATGTTTCCCAGTATGCTTAGCACATATACCCTTAATAGCTAAATTATTAGACTCACTTGCTCCAGAAGTATAAATAATCTCATTAGGATTAACCTTAAGTATTGAAGCAACTTGATTAGTAGCTGCATCAATTAACTTTTTAGCCTCCACTCCTAACTTATGTAAAGAATTAGGATTACCAATATAATTCTTAGTAACTAAAACATAAGTATCTAAAACTTCTTCATTAACAGGTGTTGTTGCACTATAATCTAAATAAATCATTATTTCACCTCATTATACTATTCATTATCTCCAGAAATATGATAAAGATCATAGTTAATTCTAGCAACAGCTAACTCTATAGTCATAAGCTTTTCACTATCATCTAAATTCTCATCTTCCTCTAATAATTTTACTATTTTATCAGCAATTTTAATAATTTCATCTTTATTCTCATGTAAATTAATTTTATCCATCATATAATTCAAAAAAATCACCTCTTAAAAATATTATACTATAAATTATCTAATCTTTATATTCTTTTATAATATCATATAACTTTTGCATTCTTAAATCCAACTTATCTATATCCATTGCACAAGCTATCAACTCATCTTTTATCTCTTTAGGAACTCTCTTAGGTAACTTATAATCAAGTTTATGTTCCAAACTAGCCCAACAATCCATTGCGACTGTTCTAATCTGTATTTCAGCTTCTACATACTCTGTAATCTCTTCTAAATGTAAAGGAACTAATACATTTAAATGATAACTACTATATCCCGAATCTTTAGGATTTTTAATATAATCAGTTTCTTCTTTTATAATAAACTCATTAGATGACTTAATAATATTAACAATATCATAAACATCAGAAATAAAAGAACAAACTATTCTAAAACCTATCATATCATGAACATACTTTACTAAATTATAAGTATTAAACTCTTGTTTTTTCTTTTTTAATTTATTACAAGCACTATCTATTGACTTAATTCTTGATTTAACATGTTCAACAGGATTGTAATTACATTTATATTCATGCTCTTTAAGTAAAATATCTATCTCTGTTTCTAACTTTTTCTTTGCAAACTCATACTTAAGCATTATCTCCTTAAATTCTTTTTCTTCACTAAAATTCATTAAACCTCCTATTTATTCGTATTTTGATAATAATCTCTCTCCGCTATAGAAGAAGAAACACTATCTAATTCTTCATAATCTGCCACATCATCATAATTAAACACATCTTCTATTAAATAAAGTATCTCTTTTAAACTACTACAATTCTTATAATCTATATCATACCTATTAAGAACCTCTATCTCATAATTAGTTAGGGAAAGTCCATTCTCCAAATTAACTAATTCTAAAGACTTAAAATCTAAATTAGATACTATCTCATCTATATTATATTCCATAACCAAAGTATCCTTTCAATACATTAAAAATAGAACTTATTTAAAGCTCTATTTACATACATAACCATTATTCTTTAAATGAGTCATTAACTCTCCTTCAGTATACTTATCATTAATACTTAAAGTAACTACATCACTACTCTTAGTATTAGGATTAATCTTAATCTGTAACCCATCATTATCATAGAATTCAATATTATTAAGTATAATAGTTTCATTATTTTTAGCTTTAACAGTAACAGTCAAATAATTATCTCCTGTTGTAATTTTAACTGTATCTTTATCTAAATATGCATAAGACTTTTCTAAAGCAAATTTAAATCCTTCTAAGTACTTATCATCTTCTAAATATTTATCTGGAAAAATAATAGTCTTAGTAAGTGTCATTTCACTTATTTTATTACTATCTAATGAGGTTGTTAAATTCTCACTTATAGTAATTCCTAAATCATTAGTACTTTTCTTACTACATTCTACATATGGCTGTTTTGCTGTTGCAATTAAATAGAAAATAATGACAATCATAATTACTACAATAACAATTGGAAATACTCTATTTTTCTTTTCTCTCATTATAACCACCTCTCTACATTATTATATCAACAACAAAATAATAGTCAAGCAAAAGAAAAAGTACCCCAACTATTGAGGTACTTAGTATATTATTTAATTTCAATAACTTTTCTATTATCAACTTCTGCTTTTTTAGGAACAGTAATTTTTAAACATCCATCATTAAATGTAGCATCTATTTTATCTTGATCTAAATCACCAAGATAGAAAGATCTTTCATATTTACCATAAACTCTTTCACGACGAATGTAGTTTTTATTTTCATCTTCTTCATTATTTTCACTATTCTTAGAAGCAGTAATTGTTAAATAACCATCTTTAGCTTCTACTGAAATATCATTTTTTGAAAAACCAGGAATATCCATTTCAATATGGTAATTTCCATCTTTCTCATAAATATCACATTTCATATTTTGTTCCCTCTTAGTTGGTAAAAAATCATCAAAAACATCATCTAAATAAAATTTTCTTGGAATTAAATCCATACTTATCATCTTCCTTTCATTTACAATATAAGTTATACCACTATTTTTAGCACTTGTCAATATTAAGTGCTAATTATTATTAATATTTCCAAAAAAAATTAAAATATTCCAACAACTTATGATATACTATATATAAATAGAATAAAGATGAGGTAAACAAGAAATGAATAACTTAGAAAAAGAAAGAAAAAGTCTCGAAACGATAGACCTAATAATTATTTACTCAATAATACTCACTATAATAATTGCCATAATAGGAACAATAATTTGGGTAAACTATAATCATAATAAAGAACAAAAAATAGAAGATTCTTCATACACAAATATTCCAGATAATAAAACTTTTAAATATAAAATTGAAGATAACAGAATTGTATTTTTCAATGGTAAAAAAGTTGTAGATACTTACACTTGTCTAAGTAAATGTGAAATAAAAGAAAAAGAAAGTAATCAGTTTTCAATAGACTATGACTCATTTATACCAATCTATGATAACAATAAATATATAATTTATAATATCGATATAAAATCAACTTATTATACATTTGATACATATCCAGAAAAAACTCTAAATAAAAAAGTTGGTATCATTACTAAAGATGGTAAAAAAGGTCTAATCAATCAAAATGGTGGTCTAATTCTAAATACAGAATTTAATGATATTGAAGTAACTGAAAACTACACAGTAACATTACAAGCAGGAATAGTAAATATTTATAATAAAGACAACATAAAATTAACAAATAGTGAAATAAAAAATATTTATCAAGTACTACCACTAGAAAAAGATAATAAATTATACTTATATCTTACTGATGTAAATGCTTCTAAATCAGTAATAGAATATAACGCAATCACAAAAACATTTAGTTAAGAAGGTTATTCCTTCTTTTTTTTGTAAAAAAAATAGAGACAAATTAATATCTCTACTTATTCTTGAACTATTTCAAATTTAGCTATATATTCATTAACTAATTTAATAACTTTATTGTATTCAACAGTTAACTCTTCAAAATTAGAATTAACAAAGTTAACATCTTCTTCCTTACTCTTTAACTCATGTTGATAACTAATATCAGCTAACTTCATAAATCCTAAGTACTTACAATCACTCTTTAAAGAATGAACCTCAATTGCATAATCATGCATGTTAGCCTCTTCTTTATATTGATTAATTCTAGCCCATTTAGAAACAACATCAGATATAAAGTCTCCTAAAGTCATATTATACATTTCCATATCACCAAGTAATTCCAAAGACTTATCCATATCAACACCATTATCACGTAAGAACTTTTCCATAGCTGCATCACTCTTATCAGTTGAAACCTCTACCTTTACATCAGATTTTTCTTCAACTGTTTTTTCAGTAACAGACTCTTCTACCTTAGTCTCAGGTACTTCAGCCTTTTCTTCAACTGGTTTCTCAGTA
>UMCF01060663.1_pt1 | contig 23625 bp, 13 predicted proteins | sample 1964131 | NCBI WGS metagenome assembly UMCF01 (sample SAMEA4835958, study PRJEB28245) | human gut metagenome | biome: gut microbiome; material: fecal sample | place: Denmark | collected 2008
GTGCAGAGCTATTTCCTAGAGCGTGCAGCGCAAGATGAGAAGGAGCAGGAGGGGAAGGGATTCAACCCGTTTGACTTTGGCTTCGAGCTAGGCCCTGCGGAAAAGATCTTTGGCCCGGGTGGCGTACGGGTGCGGACACAAGGCTCTGCGGAGGTGTCGATGGGCGTCAAGAGCAATGCCACGGACAATCCCTCGATCCCGATTCGCTCACGGAGACACACTTTCTTTGACTTCGATCAGAAGATCCAGGCTAATGTACAGGCGTCGGTGGGTACGAAGCTCAACTTTAACCTAAACTACAATACGCAGGCTACCTTTGATTTCGACAGTAAGAAGCTCAAGCTTGCCTACGAGGGCGAGGAAGATGACATCATCAAAGTGCTGGAGGCGGGCAATGTGTCACTACAGTCTAAGAACTCGCTGATACAGGGCGGTGCGTCGCTCTTCGGTATCCACAGCAAATTGCAGTTTGGCAAGCTCGATGTGGATTTTGTGGTGAGCCAGCAGGAGGCGGAGACGAAGCGTGTCTCGACAGATCGTGGGGCGCAGACGACACCCTTTGAGTTTTCGGCCAATCAGTATGACGAGAATAGGCACTTTTACCTAGGGCACTACTTCCGAGACCACTACAACAAGGCGATGTCTACGCTGCCCTTTATCTCTTCGGGCGTTAAGATCAACCGTATCGAGGTGTGGGTGACCAATAAGCGGGGCAACTTTGATGAGGCGCGCAACATTGTCGCCTTTACCGATATGGGCGAGGCGGAGCGTGTGGCGGCTCGTGGCGTCACGACGAATGGATCGACGCAGGGACTGCCTGCCAATCAGGCGAACTCGCTCTACAGCTGGCTACTCGGACAGCCGGCTCTGCGCCAAGTGGATCAGGTGAGTCAGGTGCTAGAGGGGCAGCTGCGTGGCGGTGATGACTATGCGAAGATAGAGAGCGCTCGCCGTCTGAATGCCAATGAGTACCGCATCAATGACCAGCTCGGTACGCTCTCGCTGCAGGTGCGTCTCCAGCCAGATGAGGTGGTGGGTGTAGCCTTTGAGTACACTTATCAGGGCAAGGTCTATCAGGTGGGTGAGTTTAGCTCGGACCGCTCGGATCGTACAGCGGACAATCTTTTTGTCAAGCTGCTCAAGGGCGCATCGATGACCCCGACGGCTCCTTACTGGCAGTTTATGATGCGCAACGTCTACAGCCTCGGGAGCAGCGTCTACAATCTCAAGGCGGAGCACTTCAAGCTCGATGTCTTCTACCGCAACGATAGCACCGGCACCGCTGTACCTTATATTAATGAGGGTAAGGTGGCTGGGCAACTTCTCACACGAGTCTTGGGCATGGATCGTCTGGATTCACGCAATGAGCCGCACCCTGATGGAGTCTTTGACTTTGTTCCCGGCTATACGGTCGATGCAGAGCGAGGGCTCGTCATCTTTACCTCTACGGAGCCTTTTGGTAGTTACTTGGCGGAGCAGATAGGCGACCCAGCCATTGCCGAGCGCTACGTCTATCGAGAGATCTACGACACGACGATGGTCGCAGCGCAGCAGGTGGCTGAGCGTGATAAGTTTATCTTGCGAGGTGAGTACCAAGCGGCAAATAGCGGGCAGATCTCACTCGGGGCGATGAATGTGACCCCGGGGTCGGTGCGTGTGACGGCTGGTGGGGCGACGCTCGTGGAGAATGTGGACTATACGGTCAACTACGCCATGGGTACCGTCACGATCCTCAACGAAGCAATCCTCAACAGTGGTACGCGTGTCGATGTCTCTCTGGAGAATAGAGGCTTCCTCAACCTGCAGCGCAAGACGGTGCTGGGCTTGGACCTCAACTACCACTTTACGCCAGACCTAACGCTGGGCGGTACCTTTATGTACCTTAGCGAGATGCCATTGACTGCCAAGCCTGTCATGGGGCGTGAGTCGATGCAAAACAGCCTTTGGGGACTCAATCTCTCGTGGCGCGCTGAGTCTCAGTGGCTGACGCGTATCTTAGACTACATTCCGCTCCTAGACTTGACCAAGCCGTCGGAGATTGCACTCAATATGGAGTTTGCCCACCTAATTCCGGGACACTACGAAGGACGTTACACCAAGGGACATAGCTATATTGACGATTTCGAAACTTCGCAGAGCAGCATTGACCTGCTCAATCCCTACGCCTGGATGCTCAGTTCTACGCCGTGGCACGACCCTGCAGACGGGGCGGCCGACCTCTTCCCCGAGGCTCGACTGGTCAATGATCTGCGCTACGGCAATCGGCGAGCTTTGCTCAACTGGTTTTACATAGACCCGATGCTGAATCATGCTGGCTCTTCGCTGACACCTTCTTACCTGCGCAACAATCCCGATATGCTCTCGAACCATTACTCGCGAGAGGTGCGCATGTCGGAGCTGTTCCCCTATAGAGATGAGAACTTTGCCCAGCAGTCTTACCTCCAGACGCTCTGTCTCGCTTACTATCCCGATGAGCGTGGCCCGTACAACCTCAACAGTGATCAGGTCGGTAGCGATGGTAAGCTGATGAACCCAACTGAGAACTGGGGCGGTATGATGCGCAAGATAGACCAGAGCGACTTTGAGGCAGCCAATATCGAGTACATAGAGTTCTGGATGATGGATCCCTTCATCTATCCCGAGACGGCACCGACGAGTGGCAAGCTCTTCTTCAACCTGGGCGAGGTATCGGAGGAGGTGCTGAAGGATGAGAAGAAGTTCTTTGAGAATGGTATGCCGCTGAACGATGACCCCTCGGCAACTATCGAGACGGTCTGGGGGCGCGTGCCTATTCGTCAGACGGCGGGCTACTCTTTTGATAATGCTGCTGGGGCACGTAGCAAGCAAGATGTGGGCTTCAATGGACTAAGCTCTGAACAGGAGAAGGCTTTCCCCGCTTATGCCGACTACCTCTCCGCAATCCGTGGCAAGGTCTCGGGCGAAGTACTCGAGCAGTGGCAGGGCGATCCGATGAGTCCGCTGAATGATCCAGCGGGTGATAGCTTCCGTCACTACCGCGACGAGCGATATGATCAGCTGCAGGCTTCTATCCTCGAGAGATACAAGTACTACAACGGTGTCGAGGGCAATAGTGCTGAGGCAACCAATGAGACGGGCTCCTACAGCGTGGCAAGCCGTGTTGTACCTGATGTGGAGGACATCAACCAAGACAACACGCTCAACGAGCAGGAGCGTTACTTCGAGTACGAAATAGCGCTCTCGCCTGCCGAGATGCAGGTGGGACGCAACTACATTGTTGACGAGCGGTCGGTCAATGTGAAGCTAGCCAACGGCAAGCAAGAGACGGTCAAGTGGTATCAGTTTAAGATCCCCGTACGAGAGCCGACCCGCAGGGTAGGGGGCATAGCCGACCTCAAGAGTATTCGCTTCATGCGCCTCTACTTGACGCAGTGGGACAAGCCTGTCGTGCTGCGCTTCGGAACCTTTAAGATGGTGCGTGGCGAGTGGCGACAGTATGACCGTCCGCTACACGCTCCCTCCGTCACACCTATATCTAATGGCACGATGGAGGTCAATACGGTCAACATCGAGGAGAACGGTGACCGCAAGCCGATCAACTACATCCTTCCGCCGGGCGTCTCTCGTAGCGTCAGCCCCAGTCAGGCGCAAGCCATTCGTCAGAACGAGCAGGCACTCAGCCTACGTATCAAGCGACTAGCTCCAGGCGATGCACGGGCTGTCTACAAGAATACGGGGCTAGACCTACGTCGCTACAAGCGTATCGAGCTATTTGTCCATGCTGAGGAGCTTCCCGAGGAGGGGACGCCCACGGGCAATGGTGAGATGACCGCTTTCCTCCGCTTAGGCTCTGACTACACAAACAACTACTACGAGTACAGCGTCCCCCTAGAGCTGACCCCCTTCGGCACTTACAGTGACAATGTTAAGGACAGAGAGATGGTTTGGCCAAAGGATAACAAGGTAGACTTCCGCTTTGACCTCCTCACGGGGCTCAAGATGCGACGCAACGCTGCGCAGGCTAATGGCGAGACCGACCTCTACACGCCTTACTCGGTGCCCGACGCTGAGCGTCCTCGCAACACTGTCACTGTGATGGGTAATCCCTCGCTGAGCAATGTCAAGACCATTATGATCGGTGTGCGAAACAGTGCTGGGCAGGTCAAGAGTGCTGAGATCTGGGTCAATGAGCTACGCCTGAGCGAGTACCAAGAGCAGGGGGGCTGGGCGACCAATGCTGACCTGCAGGTACAGCTGAGCGACTTAGGCTCGTTTAACGCCCGAGGCTCTTACCGCACGGCGGGCTTTGGCGCACTCGATCAGTCGCTCGCGCAGAGACAGCTAGAGGATACAGGCTTCCTCAACCTCTCGACGCAGGTGGAGCTGGGTAAGTTCTTCCCCGAGAAAGCGAAGGTGCGCATACCGCTCTACTACAGCTACCAAGACGAAGTGATCCGCCCGCAGTACAACCCGCTAGACCAAGACCTGCTCCTCACGGAGGCACTCGACAATGCCGCCAACGAGTCGGTACGCGACTCCATCAAGACGATGGCACTGACACGGACACAGGCTCATGCGCTGTCGCTCTCTAACGTGGGGGTCAACATACAGAGCAAGACCCCGATGCCGTACGATCCAGCCAACTTCACGCTTGGCTACTCAATGTCGTGGGATGAGAAGAACAGCCCCGAGATTGTCTACGACCGCAATCGTACGTGGCAAGCTACGGCGCAGTATCAATACACGCCCGTGGTGGCTCCGTGGAAGCCTTTTGCCAAGCTAAAACAAGGCAAAGGCTCCTCCGAGGCGATCCGCACCGTCTCCTCGACGCTGAGAGGTTACCAGATCAACTACCTCCCCTCACGACTTGCTTTCAACAGCTCCATACTGCGCAACTACAGCGAGCATCAGGTGCGCAACCTCATGCCTGGTGGCGGTGCTATGGCTGACTGGTCACTACCAGCTACCTTCGTGCAGAACTTCGTCTGGCAGCGTGCCGCAAACATAGTCTGGAACCCCACGACCAATCTCAAGCTCTCCTTTAACTCTGGCACCAACGCCCGCATCGTAGAGCCACACGTACAGGTCAATCGTGAGCTAGCCCCCGACGACTACACGCTATGGCGCGACTCCGTCTGGCAGAGCATACGTAGCTGGGGACTCCCGATGCAGTACAACCAGACTGCCAACGCCACCTACACGCTCCCGCTCGCACTCATTCCCTTTATGGACTTCGTCTCAGCCACCGCCACCTATATGGCTTCGTACAATTGGGACCGAGGAGCCTTGACACAGCAGGGAGCCTCCATGGGCAATGTGGTACGCAATCAGATGAAGCTCGATGGACGGGTCAACATCCTCTTCCAGACACTCTACCGCAAGTTCGACTGGTACAAAGATTACGAGAAGCGACAGAACAAGAGCAACAACCGTGACAACCGCTCTGCCTCTCGTCGAGATGCTCGTGCCAGCCGCTCAGATCGGGAGTCTGCGGACAAAGCTCCTGAAGTCTCACAGCGCAAGAAGCCTGCACCACTTCGCTTTACTAAGGAGGTAGTCCTACGTCCCGACACGACGATTACCATCAACCACCAGCTGGGCAGTGCTAAGCCCGAGGTAACCGCCAAGGACTCGCTCGGACGTAACTACCCCGTTAAGTATGCCGTGGTCAATCCCAACAGCATCACTGTCACAGGCACCGACTTCGTCACGATTCGGGTCAATGTCTACGCTGCCGACAAAGCTCGTGAGATGCGTATGGAGCGCATCTATCCCTACATTGATGCGGGTATCTCCTTGCTCACCTTCCTGCGCGACATCTCGCTCACTTACACCCGCACTTCGTCGCTGCACTTGCCCGGCTTCCTCCCCGATATCAAGGCTGCGGGCGGACAGGGTTACCCGATGCAGGGCGTGATGGCTCCTGGCCTTGCCTTCGCTTTTGGCTTTACAGACAACGACTTCGTTCGTGAGGCGGCACAGCGTGGTTGGCTCCTCAAGCAGGCGGAAAACATCAACCCCGCTATGTACTCTCTCTCGGAAGACGCCACGGCACGTCTCAATATCGAGCTCCTCAAAGACCTCAAAGTGACGCTCACATGGGACTACCACACTAATAGAGCGGTGCAGACGCAGTATATGTTTGAGGGCGCACCTGAGACTTACAGCGGTACCTTTACCGCTGGAACCATCGGACTCAAGGGCTTCTTCGCTAGTGCCAATGCCAGCAATGGTTACAAGACTGCCACCTTCGACAACCTCCTCAGCTACCAGCAGGAGATGGTGCAGCGATTGACCAACCAGTACAACGCTATCGCTGGAGCTGACGCTCCCGAGGTGCGCCCCAATAGTCCCGACGTACTGATCCCCGCTTTCATCGCTGCTTATACGGCTCGTGGTCTAGACGGGGCGACGCCTTTCCACTCGATCTGGCGCACCCTTCCTAACTGGAGCATCACCTATACGGGTCTAACTAAGATTCCCGCCTTGGCAGACCTCTTCCGCAACTTTTCCCTCTCCCACACCTATCGCAATAGTTATAGTGTGGCGAACTACAACTCCTTCATCTCCTGGCAACCGATCGAGCCGGAGCTACGTATGGGCTACATAGAGATGCCTGCCGACGGAGCTTCTGGTGGAGCAAATGGTATGCGTCGTGTCGCCTCTTCTCCCTACGATATCACGCAGGTCTCTATCCGTGAGTCTTTTGCTCCGCTCATTGGCGTCGAGATGACCTTGCAGAGTGGACTGGGCCTCAATGCTCGCTGGAATAAGTCGCGAGACCTGATGCTCAACCTTACCTCCTTCCAGGTTATCGAGAACAGTCGCAACGAGATTTCTGTCGGGCTCAACTACAAGATCGATGACTTCAGCAAGCTCATCGGCATCAAGCGTCGGGCTCCTCAGCGCACTGGGTCACAGGCGCAGAAAGGGAATAAGGAGAACCCGCTCTTTGCCTCGGGTGGCGCTATGACGCTGCGCTGCGAGTACTCGTACAATCACTCCTCGATGCTCATTCGCAAGATACAGGAGGCCTTCACGCAGGCGACCAATGGCAACGTGGCGCACGTCATCAAGTTCAGTGCCGACTACGCTCTCAGCCGTATGCTCACCATACGAGGCTACTTCGACTGGAATATGAATCACCCGCTCGTGAGCACCGCCTCCTTCCCCGTGAACAACACCTCCTTCGGCGTCGCCCTCCGCATCAGCCTCACGCAGCAGTAACGTCCGGCTCTCCACAAACGCATAATAGTCTCTAGAGGAGGCTTGACCGTAGCAATCAGCGGTTGAGCCTTCTTTGTTCTATTGCCACTTATCGGAGCATTATCCACACTCGTACCATCTACACTTATATAGCCACGTAGGAAATTGAGAATATCCACGTGGCTATTTTTTATTTTCCACGTGGGCGTCAATCATTTCTTCCGAAGTATCATTTGATTCTTCCGAAGTATCATCTGATTCTTCCGAAGTTTTATTCCTTTCCTCCGGAGGAATTTCCCATTTCCTCCGAAGAGATTTGAAAATCTCTAGGTGAGGACTTACTTCTTCTGAACCAGAAGCTTTTTGAAGCAGAAGTGTTCCTGCCTAATATCTTTCAAATTCTTAGCCTATGGTTTGCTAAATGAGAGCCCCTCGTTGGCAGAGTCGGTGAGACGAGACTCGCTATTGACCGTCTGGCGGTTGGAACTCTTAAGGCGCTGATTGCCTAGCGTGCAGCTGATGCTGAACGTGACCTTCGGGCTGTACCAGTTCTGGACGAAGGCTATCGGCTGGGAGAGACCCACGATTTCGCCCCGTGCCACATTGCTATTCAGCAGGTCGTAGCACGAGAGGGAGAACTTCCAGGAGGCGATGCGCTTGCTAATAGATAGATTGATCCACCACTGGCTCTCAGTCTTATAGACTCCGACAAACAGCGGACTGTAGTAGGTGACCTGAGCGTCAAACTACCACTGAGCAGGGAGGTTGAGCGACTGCTTGTGCTGGAGATAGTATGCGTGAAAGGTACGGTCGCACTCGCTCCCATCTATAGTCCCCCTGTCACGCTGCAGGTGCCAAGCTAGATAAGTGGTGGCGATCCACTGCAAGCCGTTGTCTCGGTAGATGATAGGTATGGGTGCCCCCGCTACGATACGCAGGTAGCGACTATAGTCTAGATTCCCTTTGGTAATGGCATAGGCTCCTTGATATGGTGTCAAGTACTCGACGATGGGGCGCTGCTCGTTAGAGAGGTTTATCTCTAGCATCGCAGCCCGTCGGTAGCTGTAGTTGAGCGCAAGGTTGTGGCGCATACTACTTTGCAGACGATCATTGCCGACACGATAGAGAAATCCCGCATAGGAGGCATACGGCATCAGATCTCTTAGCGCAGGACGCTGGTAGTAAGTCTGCAAGGAAAGTGCTAGACGATGGTTGCGCGCTATATCGTAGGCAACGTTGAGGTAGGGTTGCCAGCGCACAGCTTGGTCAGATAGTAGGCGAGCTCCTTGAGCTTGGCTCGTGCGGTGGTCGTAGTTGAGCTGTACTCCACCGTAGCTGTCGAGTGCTCCCTTGTGGTAGCGCAGCGTGACGTAAGCTGAGCTGTTGCTCTCATAGTACCGCTCATTGACTCCGCTGGAAGCTGTGGGGGCTTGTGTTGCAAACCAAATATTGTTTTGCGTTACCCCGAGGAGTCCCAGTAGTGAAGGGGAAAAGCGGTAGGTATAGTTTGTCGATAGACGAAGGTAGTGATACTGATCCTGTAGCTCGCTGTCACTGTGAGAGTAGGAGCGATGATTGCTACTGGAGGTGTAGTCGGCATAGCTCTTCCAGACCCAACGATCAGCAGAGAGGGAGTGATAGAGATTGACAGCCCCGACCATACGTCTCATATCGGTGTGATACCCTCGACTATAGTCTATATGCTCATCTGAGAGCGATCCGTGCAGCCGTATGTCAAAGAGCTGCTGCGGAGAGATCTGCCACTCAAAGCCCGCCTGCATAGCCTGTCCACGATGAGGCGATGTGCTCGTTGTGTCAGCACCCAGCGTAGTCGTGAGGGACTCTAGACGACGATTGTCAAAGATTTGGTACGCTATGTAGCTTCGCTTGTTATCCTTATTATAGTTGAGCCTGAGCCGACCGCCCTCCGACACCTTCCTCCGATAGCTCGCATCGGCCGAAATGAAAGCATTGAGACCCTCTCGAGGGTTCCCCTTTGTGATGATGTTGAGAACGGCACCGCTCTGCACGCCATATTCGGGTCCTGGATGGCGAATGAGCTCCACACGCTCAGTATCCTCCACGCTCAGAGAGCTGAGATAAGCTTGAACATCCTCAGGTGAGAGCCGTAGTATCCGACCATTGACAGCTACCGTGAGAGTGTAGAATCCATAGACAGAGAGCCCTCCACGCTCCTCTAGCTGTACCCCTGGGATTAGCTTGAGCCCGTCCAAGAGGTTTCCGCCAATGGCTGCAGGATTAGCCAAAAGGTTATAGCGAGCCACACCGCCACTGTATGTGACAAACGGACGCTTGGCAACTACGACCACCTCTTCAAGTGCTTGAGCGGAGGGCGTTATGACGATGCTCAGAGAGCTGGTAGACCTCTTGCTCACCTCTACTTGATTTCGCTCAGGGGTGTAACTGGAGCCGAGGTAAGAGACTCTATACGAATAAGCTCCTAGGGGTAGCTCTTGGTAAAAGCGCCCTTGCTCGTCACAGACGGCCGGAAAGCAGTGCGTGGAGTCCTGACTACTGGTAAAGATAACTACAGCATTGACCAGTGCCTCGCCCGTTGTCGTGGTCACCTCCCCAGTCACGGTGCCGATGCGCTCTTGTGCGAGCGATGCCACGGCTGATGCCACCACGAGGAGAAGTGAAAGTATGAGTCTCACGAACGTCGTCTTACGATCCATTCCAGGGAAAGGGCTTCCTGTCATCGCTTCTTGTTGTTTTGATAGAGATATGAGGGTGTTTGGGTGGAGCCCTTACGAAAAGAACTTCCCTCCAAAGACACCTTCTTTATACACCTGCAAAGTTAGTCAGCCTTTACGCTCTACACAATACCCGAAAGGGTAATTCTGTGACCTCTTACGAAAGCTAGGAACTGTTCCTTTCTATCGGACAGCAATATTCATCGTTTATTGACTAGGAACTCACAGAGGGATCCCGAAGAAATGAATCCCGCCTTCGTGGGAAGCTTCATGAAAATAAGAATCATTGCTGTTTGGTAAAAGCTTTTCAGCGAAAGGACAGCCCTGGGCCTGGCGTCGGTGATCAAACTCCCTACGAAGTTTTTTCTTACATTTGTAGTCGTGTTGCACTTGACATTGCGATGCGCGAAGTCTTTCTGCGGCAGCACACAGCTTTAACTATTGGGAAAATACGATTCAATGAGCATTGTCAAAACTGTTTTATCTAATATGCTGGAGGAGGAGCCTTTTCTTCTCGTAGCTGTCAGGAGTATCCTCTTTCTGATGTTCTTTTTGATCTCTGTCTACCTCTCCTTTGATAGAGATATGCTTCTCTTTTGGCTTACCACAGGAGGAATGGTCATTTATGCCCTTCTCATTATAGGGGTGCTCGTCTCTCAGATCAGAGTAGAAAGAGAAAAAAGAAGACCGCATAATCAAGTATAATCTTGGAGACAGGAGTTTAGGGTTGCAACCATCGATCAAGATGGTTGGCATCTAACAGCGTATCTCCGAAGAGACGAACAGCGCCTTCGTGGGAAGCTTTGTGGAAATAAGAATAGCCACGAAGGATGTCAGTGTATCCTTCGTGGCTATTGGGCTTCTAATATGGTGTGGGGATCAGCGAGTAAGCAGTACGACGGCTTGTGCTGCGATGCCCTCGCTATTGCCTAGCGGTCCGAGATGCTCATGGGTCGTTGCCTTGACATTGACGCAAGGGGTGTCGAGCAGCTCCTCGAGACGCGCTATCATCTGAGGTATATGAGGCGAAAGCTTAGGTTGCTGAGCGATGATGGTGAGGTCGGCATTGACCACTTGATAGCCAGCCTCGCGCACCATCTGCATGACGGTGGCGAGGAGCTTTGTGCTGTCGGCGCCACGGTACCGCTCATCGGTATCGGGGATGTGGTAGCCGATGTCTCGCTGGCCGATAGCTCCGAGGAGAGCATCCATCAGAGCGTGCAGTGCCACGTCTGCATCGGAGTGACCGAGCAGTCCCAGTGGGCTGGGGATGCGTATGCCACAGAGGATGAGCGGTCGGTCTGGCGTGGTGCGATGTATGTCGTAGCCAGAGCCTATGCGGTAGCTGCAGGTCATGCTCGTGGTAGCTTACTTGAGTAGCTCACGAATGCCATCAAAGTCGAAGGCGATGGTGAAGCGGAGGGTCTGGTCGAGCGGGTTGCTCTGGACGGTAGAGACTAGGTAAGAAGCATCGATGCTAAATACGTTCATCTTGAAGCCCGCACCAGCAGTGAAGTACTGGAGGTTACCTTTGTCTGGGTGTAGGTAGTGGTAGCCCGCACGTAGGAAAAAGCGATTGTTGTAGCTGTACTCAGCACCGAATCGCAAGGAGACCTCCTGTAGCTCCTCCTTGAAGCCACCTGGTGCATCAGCCCACGAGGTGAAGATGCCTGCGATGGAGGAGGTGTTGAGATACTTCTGACGAGCAGCGTCGTACGCCTCAGGGTTTGCTTGATCCTTGACAGGAGGGGTCGGGACGAGGAGCTTGTTTGCCTCCACGTTGAAGGCCAGCGCATTGTACTCATCAAAGGGGTAGAGAAGTCCTGTACCGAGCGAGAGATTGGTCGGGATAAACATACTGGTGGCACCGTTGTCGTAAGAGATCTTGGTACCGATATTCTTAATGTTGAAGCCAAAGGTCCACAAGCTCTCGGCAGAGCCTAGGTCAAAGTAACGATTGTAGAAACCCGCAATGTCTGCTGCAAAGGCATTGCCCGCGCTCTTCTCACCCGTTGCGAGGTTGTTGTCGGCACGTATGTAGCGCAGGGCGACCGCCATCGAGTAGCTGTCAGAGAGTTGTAGCCCGTAGCCAAAGTCTACAGCAAACTCATTGGGGTGCGCCTCACCGAGAGACTCGGACATAGGTCCAAACTGCTCAATAGCACCAAAGGAGAAGTAGCGTATCGAGGCACTCAGTGCTTGGTTGCTCTCACGACCTATCTTGTAGTAGCCGACTAGCTCCATGAGCTTGATGTCCTTGACCAGCTTAGCGAGCCAAGGAGTGTAGGACATACTGATACCCGCCTTGCTACTGAGGAAAGCGTACTTGGCAGGGTTGAAGTACTGAGACTGTACGTCAGGCGTGGTCGAGACACCCATATCGGCTAGACCTGCACCACGAGCACTCGGGTTGATATTGAGTGAGGGTACTGAGGTGAGGACTGGATTGAAGCGCCTGTCTTGGCTCACTTCTTGTGCTGTGAGATGAGAGACTAGCGACCCCAAGGCTAGGAGTAGGAGTACGGTTATGCGTAGATTGCGAAGTTTCATAGAGTCTATTTGTTTTACTGAACTAACGGCGGAGGAAGGCTGTTTATTGTATTAGTTGTTGTTAGACCGATACGATGCCCCACGAGGAGCGATCGAGGTTACGGTAGTTGATCGCCTCGCTGATATGCTTGAGCGAAATCTGCTCAGATCCGTCGAGGTCGGCAATGGTGCGAGCGACCTTGAGGATGCGGTCGTAAGCTCTCGCAGAGAGGTCGCGCTGTATCATTGCTTGACGAAGTATCTTCATAGCATCGCCCTCGACGTAGGCGAACTGCTTCATCAAGCGTGGAGTCATCTGTGCATTGCAGTGGATGCCAGGGTAGGGAGCGAAGCGTCGGAGCTGTATCTCTCGAGCCTTGATGACCCGCTCGCGGATCGCAGCACTGCTCTCGGAGGGGCGACGGTCGGAGAGAGAGTCAAAGTCTACGGGACGGGTCTCGATCTGTATGTCTATACGATCTAAGAGAGGCCCGGAGAGCTTTTGCAAATACTTAGCGGGTGCACCAGGTGGGCAGGAACACTCACGGTTAGGGTCGTTGTAGTAACCACAAGGACAAGGGTTCATTGCAGCCACTAGCATGAAGGAGGCGGGATAGCTGAAGGTCGCCTTGGCACGAGAGATGGTGATGGTACGGTCTTCGAGTGGCTGACGTAGTAGCTCGAGGGCTACACGATTGAACTCGGCCAGCTCGTCGAGGAAGAGCACCCCGTTGTGTGCCAAGCTCACCTCGCCTGGCCTTGGTGTTGTACCGCCACCGACGAGTGCTACATTGGAGATGGTGTGGTGGGGCGCACGAAAGGGACGACTCTTCATCAGGGATACGTTACCTTTGAGCGCACCCGCTACGGAGTATATCTTAGTGGTTTCGAGTGCTTCGTGGAGGGTGAGCGGTGGTAGGATCGTGGGGAGACGCTTGGCGACCATTGATTTGCCCGATCCTGGCGAACCGATCATAATAATGTTGTGTCCCCCTGCGGCTGCGACCTCCATAGCTCGAACGAGGGCGGGCTGACCCTTGACCTCGCTGAAGTCTACCGAAGAGACGCATTGCTGCTGAGCAAACTCTTCGCGGGTGTTGACTGTCGTCGGCTCTAGCTTCGCTCTTCCAGCTAGGAAGTCTATCACCTCTCTGAGCGACTCGACACCGTAGACCTCTAGGTCGTTGACGACAGCAGCTTCGCGAGCGTTTTCTTTGGGCACGATGACTCCTTTGAACTTCTGCTCTCGCGCCATAATAGCCATCGGGAGTATTCCTTTGACAGGCTGTAGGGTGCCATCGAGAGATAGTTCGCCAGCCATCACATAGTCTGCCAGAGGTTCCTCGGGGATGACCTCATTGGCGGCAAGGAGCGCCACAGCGATGGGGAGGTCAAAGACCGTCCCCTCCTTGCGCACATCGCCTGGACTTAGGTTGATGACCGTATTGTAGCTCTTAGGGTGTGCGCCACTGGAGTCGCAGGCAGTGTAAACACGCGAGAGCGACTCACGCACGGCCGCATCGGGCAGTCCTACCATACTGATATTAAACCCCTTGGAGACACTGAGCTCGACAGTGACGAGGAGCGCATCGAGACTGACGAGGGCTGAGGAATAGGTCTTGACGAGCTTACTCATTGTATTGGAAGTAAGAGGTGGAGTCCACAACCAGCGTGTGGTTACTGTCAGTACTGTAGTGCATCACTCCAGCCTGTCTGTCTGGAGCTAAAGATCTGTAGAGCTGCACGCGAAGAGGCTCGGGCGCATCAACGATGTAATTGTAAGCGCCTAGACGATTGGCTATCTGAGCTAGCGAGTCTATGCTACCGAGAGGCAGTAGTAACGTGATTGACTGCTGGGAGCCTTGCGGTACGCGCACCTTTCGCCACTCGATATCTGTGCCAAAGAGTATGCGCCCCTGTGGATAGCTGGAGGCTTGCCATGTAATCGTGTCCTGCTTATTGATAGCTCGTAGGGTGGGGTACTCCCTTTGCGTAGCTGACGAAGGGGTGACGACAAACTGATAGATCTCAGGCGTGAAAAGCGCAGAGTCTATGGTGCCATCCATGAGGGCTTGACGAAACTGCGACAAACCGTCCTCATAGAGAGACATGATCTCCAGCGCCCAATCCATCTGTCCCGCATAGCGTTTCTGCTCCTTTTTCTTAAGGTTTGAGGCGAAGGCGATGAACTGCTGCATCACCAGCTTTGCCTCTTTATTGGCATTGTCGAAATCGTTGTCAGCGACCGCTTTGTCATAAGAGCGTAGGAGTGGTGTAGCATCCTTTAGGAAGGCTTTGTAACCCGTCTTCTTAGCTTCGTCAAGGTCGTAGCAGTTATGCGGTGAAGCGACCTCTAGGTGAAAGCGTACCTTACTCCGGCTCTGGAAGTCTAGCGGATAGTACTGCTCGAAAGCCCCCACAACGATGTATGCCTCATAGATAGAGTCCCGGTCGAAAGAGTAGGAAAAAGCTTCCCCGACCTTGGTAAAGGAGAGTGTATCAATCTGTGCGCCGCCACTCTGTAGCGTGTAGAGGAGTGCTGTGTAGCCCGTGTTATCCGCCTTGTCGCTGTCGATCTCAATCTTTACCTGACCACCACTACAAGATACGAGTAGGAGCAGGCAGGTTAGGGTTGGCAATAGTATGCTAAAGGGGTGGAGCAGTCGTCTCATAAGGTGTGTTGTTTAATTTGACTGAGTAGCATCTTGTCTTTGTCGCATCCAGCGCTCGATGATCTCGGCAATCTCTTGCAGTTGCTCTCGCGAGGTGCTGGTGGCTCCGCATACGCCGATAGACTCCTCGTGAGAGGGGACTAGGTCGTAGGTCAGTTCGGAGGGGTAGGTAATAAAGGTCGTATTAGGATTGACCTCGAGGCAGTTCTGATAGAGGACACGCCCGTTGGAGCTCTTCTGATCAGAAACGAAAAAGATGCGATCGTGACTCTTGGCAAAGGCTCTGATATTGGGAATGCGACGTGCCACCTGCTGGCAGATGGTGTTGTGATAAATAAGCGTTGTGGCATCGCTCAGACGACTTTGGATAAGCGAAAGGATCTCCTCGAGTTGATCCTCCTGCATGGTAGTCTGCGAAAAGAGTTCGACAGAGCGAGAGAAGTCGATTAAGTCTAAGTCCTTAGGCTCTCGCACCACAATCGCCTTGCCATCGGTCTGCCCGACTAGCCCATTGACCTCTGCATGACCAGGCTTGCCGAAGATGACGATCTGCGTATCATCATCCGCATGCTGGAGGTACGCTTGTCTCACCTTCTGTTGTAGTCTCAGCACGACAGGGCAAGTCGCATCAACCACCTCTATGCCATGCTTTGCTGCATAAGTGTAAGAGGCGGGAGGCTCGCCATGAGCTCGGTATAGTACCCGTGCATTGCTCAGACGGCTAAACTGCTCGTGGTCTATCGTTCGCATGCCGAGAGACTCCAAGCGATCTACCTGAGCACGATTGTGAACGATGTCTCCTAGACAGTAGAGAGGCTCGTCACGCTCCTGGCGCAAGATCTCCTCCGCACGAGAGACTGCCTTGATGACACCAAAGCAGAAGCCCGACTCGGGGTCTATCTCGACACGTCCTATCTGACTGTTTGCCTTCACTCTTAACTACTTCTGTTCCCTCTGTCGTGCTAGAGCTAGAGCCATTGCAGCCTGCTCCTCTATAGAGAGTACACTATTATCTATGACGACCGCATCCTCAGCTTGGCGAAGCGGATTGATCGCTCTGTGTGAGTCTCGGTAGTCGCGGTCCTCTAGATCAGCCGATACCATCTCCATCGTTGTCGTCTGGTCGCCTTTATCACGTAGCTCATCGTAGCGACGCTGTGCACGCACCTCTGGCGTTGCTGTGAGAAAGATCTTGAGCTCAGCCTCTGGGAAGACAACCGTCCCTATATCTCGACCATCCATCACGATACCGCCCGCTTCGCCCAGACGTTGCTGCTGAGACACAAGCATCGTACGTACGAAGTCATAGCTCGCTATGACACTAGCGGGACGAGACACTTCTAACGTGCGGATCTCAGACTCCACATCCTCACCATTGAGGAGCGTGTGTCCCGTCTTAGGGTCAAAGGTCACCTGCACTCCCTCCAGCTCCTGACGTAGCTTATCTAGGTCAAACTGCTCGCCATCCCATAGCTCACGTCGCATAGCAAAGAGTGCTACGGCACGGTACATCGCACCACTATCCACGTATGTATAGCCTAGATTCTTGGCGAGCGCACGTGCTAGCGTACTCTTGCCACAGGCGCTGTAACCATCGATCGCTATCTGTATCTTCTTAGTAGACATACTTGTCATTGCCAAAGGTTGTGGAGAATGAAAACATCAGCCCCAACATCTGTGGGTGATAATAGGTCGCGCCGAGTGCTAGGCGGTAATGTCTTTGGTTAAAGCCCACGCCAGCCGACAGTCCACTCAGGCTTTTGGCTCCTCGCTCCGAGAGGTCCACCGCTTGTTTCGCATTGTAGCCAATACCGACCCAAAACTGCTCAGATGGGACAAACTCCACGCCACCAGCAAAGTGACTCGCTATACGTATGCCAGTCGACCGCCCAGCTCCCCACGTCTGTATGTTATAAGGAGTCAGACCATGCAGTGTGAGGTGAAAGCGTATCGGAGCGTGCGCTAGCCGTTGTGACATACCGAGACGTATATCCCACTGCGGCATACGACGGGAGAGGCCGTAGCTCTTGAGCATACCCCCCACATTAGAGATCGTCATACCTAGCGAGGTGCCCCAGTCGGAGCGGTAGTAACTCAGCCCAGCGTCGGCTACGAGGGCAAAGGCTGAGTAGCGCTCGATCTGTCCGTAAAGCATCTTTAGTGCCAATCCTCCACGTAGTCGGTCGGTCAAGTCGTAGCTGTAAAGCCCCGAGAGCGCCATCTCCATCGCCTGAAAAGGAGCCGTCGCCACCCCCTGCGTATCGTATCCCTGCATCTTGCCATAGTACGTACTCCGCAGAGCGACTGCCCAAGCACCACGCTCACCGACAGGTAGTCCGTAGAGTGCATTGGCACTGTGCGTGCCACGCATGTAGTTGAAGTAGGAGAGAAACATTCGTCCCGCCACTTCGTGTCCATAGAGTGCAGGATTATCCAGAGCCAGCCCAGGGTTCGCATCTATATAGGAGATCACTTTACCGCCCATAGCGAGCGACTGTGCCGAGGGGGGCTGTAGCAGGAAGCCAAAAGTGTGAGCCTCCTGCCCCCGTACCGTAGTATAGGGGAGGAGGCCGAAAAGTAGTAGGAGTATTGGACTCCAGAGAGATGCTCGAGGCATAGGTGTGCAGTAGAGAGCTATCAGTCGTTACGTCCGAAGAACCTCAAGAGGTATAGGAATAGGTTGATAAAGTCTAGATAGAGCGACAGTGCGCTAATCACCGCCAGCCGTCCCACCTGCGTATCGTCATAGAGGTCGCTCTCAGTAGCTAGACGCTTCACACGCTGCACGTCATAAGCGGTCAGAGCGGTAAAGAGGACCACACCGATGAGGCTAATGATCCAGTCTAGACCGCTCGAGTGAAGGAAGATATTGACCAGCGAAGCGATGATGAGACCTATCAGTGCCATGAATAGGATAGAGCCCATCTTAGATAGATCCCGCTTGGTAGTAGCCCCCACAAGAGCCATCACGCCAAACATTCCGGTGGTTATGAAGAAGGTCTTCGTAATAGACCCTAGACTATACGCCAGGAAGATGAAAGAGAGCGTCACGCCGTTGAGTGCTGAGTAGACTATCAGCATAATGGTAGCCGTCGTCACGCTCATCTTGTTGATACGAGCTGAGAGGACGAAGACCAGTACTAGCTCAGCGATGATGAGTAGCCACATAGCTCCCGATGAAGCTATCTGGTAGAAGAGTCCTGAGTTTACGACACCCATAGCAGTCAGCGCAGTAATCAGCAGACACATAGTCATCCAGCCGAAAGTTTTGCGCATCACCTTGCTCACCATAGGAGTGACCATGTAGGTTTGCCCTTGTGGTGTCGTATAGTCAGAGGGATTGTAGGGAGGGGGTGTTGTCATAGCATTATGATATTAATGTGTTTCATAGTCTTGTCTGTATCAGATAGGGTGGCGAGAGAGAAGTTTAACGCTTCCCATCTAGCGTCTCCAATGTTGCCGAGTCTAGGACCTCAGCTTTCACTATCCGCTTCGGCTGCTGAGTAAGTCCTAGCTTTGAATCGTTGCAGAGTGTGTAGGAGAGTCGGTCCGTCACATGTAGGTGGCACTCTGCGCTGTCAGAGAGTAGCGCATCAGCCCCCTCGACAGTCAGTGAGTCAGCCTCGACGACAGAGCGATCGGAAGCTGTCAGGGAGAGTTCCTTGGTCTGTCCGAGGAGTGTGGCACGTCCCGATCCAGTCGCTGTGATGTGCGTGTGCCCCTCGGATTGTAGCACTGTGCGTATCTCTGGCGAGCCACTGTAGCCTATGAAGGACTGGTCGCACGAGAGGTAAAGATCTGCCTTTGCATTGCCACGCAACTGGACCTCTGCATAGTGCGCATCGATGGTCAAGCCCTCTACCTGACCACCAATCTGTAGCAGGTCGAAAGGAGTCTCGAGCTTGTTGCATCCCGTCGCCACCACCTTGGCATCACCGACCACGCGCAGCTGGCTGATCGATGGTAACGTGAGCTCTGCAAAAACATCTCCCTGCACCCAACGATTGCGATAGGGCAGACGGCTGATCGATAGCGTCTTATTGCTCATGCGCACCTTCACCCGACGTCGCAAAGCATTGGGATAGGAAACTCTGAGCGAGGCGTGTGATACAGTGGCAAAGTTGATCTGTATCTGAACTCCCGCTCCCACCTCTAGCGTGTCAAAGGTACTTGTCGCATAGCTGTAACTCTTGCAACGCTTGTGACGCTGCCAGTAGACGAGAGCCAGAGCGGTCACAGCAACGCCTGAGGCGAGGGTGCCACCAGCGATAGCTCCTTGTCGCCATCTGCGCACACCCTTGGGGATCGGTATGTCAGAGAGCTTAGAGGTGAACTGAGAGAGGGATATATTGCGTTTTTTCATAGCGATTCTGGAGGTTTGTAGGTGTTGGTTTGTCAGCATTGTCATGAGGATGACTCGGCATCAAGAGACGAATCACCTCATTTGTAGCAACGAAGATACAAAAAAGTGCAGAGACGCCAATAGTTCCTTCTGTATGGCACTGGAGTTCCTTCCGTATGAAACTATAGTGCCAATAGGGGTGGCACTGGAGTTTCACGGCAAAAAGGAGTTTACGACTTATCGCTAGTCTCCTAGGTTTTGGGAGAAGAAATGATTGAGGTTCTTGAAGCCAGTCTTGGAGCTGGGTAACTGAGGGAAAGGAGAGCGCAGTATGAGCTTGCGTTCGGTGCGATTTGTGTAGCCCTGGATGTAGTTAAGATTGACGATGTAGCTCTGATGCGTCCTAACGAAGATGTGTAGTCCCTGTAGCTCTCTATCGTAGGCACCTATGTTCTTAGTGCTGTAGATCTCCTCTCCATCAGACAGATAGATCTTACACCCCCCGTCACTAGACTGTATGTATACGATCTGATTACTATGGAAGATGCGCGTGTCTACCGCTGTGGAGACTTGTAGCCACTTACCAGTCTGGTCGCTTGGGGTAGATGCAGTACTCGTCTCTTGCGACTGATAGATACGCTGAGCAGCCTTTTCGATAGCTGAGCGTAGCGACTCCTTGTCTATCGGCTTGTCGAGAAAGGCAACGGCTCCCTCATAGATTGCTTGCTGCGCATACTTAAACTCACAGTGCCCAGAGAAGATGATGAGCTGAAACTGTCGGAAGTTTTGCCACTCCTCTAGTAGGTCAAAGGCGGTCCGCCCCTCAGGAGCAAACTGTATGTCCAAGATGAGTAGCTGGGGGGCAAACTTCTTGATGGCTAGATCTACCTTTGCCAGAGAGGTACAAGTCGCAACAATCTCTAGTGTTGGGGCTACCTCCTCGACTAGAGAACGCATCAGAGCCAAGATCTCGGGAGAGTCGTCAGCGATTATGGTCCGTAGTGGTGGGATAGTTGTAAACATAGATTTATAGGCGATAATGAGGTGGTAAGCGTAGTGTGATGGTGGTTCCTTGCTCCGAAGAGTCTATACCGAGGTCTATCGCATAGCCTAGTCGATTGAGGAGGTGGATACGCTTCTTCGTTAGCTCCAGACCATAGGAGTGATAGCTGAGCTTGGACTTGTGTTGTAGCTTTTGGGCTTGCTGTATGCCGATACCATTGTCAGCTATCTGGATGGATATAGCTCCACCCTGTTGGTCTAGAGAGATGGAGACTTGTAGCATCGCTCTACGGGCATCATTGAGAGGCAGTAGTCCGTGACTTATAGCATTCTCCACAAAGGGCTGCAGGAGCATCGGAGGTATACAAACCTGATCGGAAGATATAGCCTCCTCAATGGTAATCTGAAAGGCAAAAGCATCTGGGTGTAGCTCCTGCTGAAAGCTCACAAACTGCTCCGTCAGCTCTAGCTCCCGCTGTAGCGTAGTCCAGTGCTGTGCTAGTGTAGAGTCTAGCGCACTTACAGAGCTTTGTATCGAACTATGGAGGAATGCTCGTATGAGCCGACTCAGACTGATCAACTGCTGCTCGGCCTCTTCGGTTTTCTGTAAGTGTACCTTAGCCTGTACCGAGGTCAGGACATTGTAGACAAAGTGTGGATTGAGTTGAGCTTGTATCGTATCCATCTCAGCTACCTGAGCTTGCGTAATAGTCTCAGAGAGGCGTCGCTTAGTACGTAGCAGGAGGAGCACACTCCCCACGATGGCTAGCAGCAGTAAGAGGACAATGCTTGGGACAAACCACACCTGATTATAGAAGGCTCGCCTTACCGATATCTCTAGTTCATATAGCTCCTGCTCCGAGCAGACCTTATCAGTCCCTTTGTATAGCACCTGCACCTGCAGTGTCGTCGTGCCATGAGGCAAGTTGGTCAAGACGATATAATCCTCCTCCTGAGCCTTGCTCCAAGGGGCTGTGCTACTCGTCCGATAGCGATACACCAGCGGATAGGGACGACTATAGGCAAGCGTCGTAAGCGAAATGGTCACAGACGATCTATTGGTCGGGAGGCTCACTCGTCGCTGATTATATAGTATAGGCGTGTTATCATAATAGGAGAAGAAGAGCTTAGCTCCGTGCGTAGCTATCGGTCTCAATAGATTGGGGCGAATAGACGCTAGCTGCGAACTACTAGCCACCCAAATGTTGCCCTGAGAGTCCATATAGGCGCCAGCCTGCCCAGGCTCCTCTACACGAAAACCATTGGACGCATCGATATAGCCCCACAGCTTCACTCGTCTCGTATGATGAAATGCTTTGAGATCGATGATACAGAGCCGATCGCCCTGCGACACCAGTAGTCGCTCGCTATCTATCGGTAGGACGAGGGCGGTCACCTCTTGGAACTCGGGATCATCTACCACGCGGATTTGATCTTGCTTAGCATCGTAGTAGCATAGTCCCATACCAGTGGCAAACCAAGTCGTGCCATACGCATCTGTCGCCATCTCCATACAGAAGTATGAGGCGCCTCGCTCGTTAGCATACCTAACTAACGCTCCTGTGTCGTAGTCATAGCGGTAAATCTCTCTACCACCCAGCCAGTAGCTCCCGACAGAGTCCCGTGTGATGGAAAGTATATTACCCTGTATTGTGACATCCTTATATTGTGTGACTGTACGCTGTACTTTACCCTCTTCGTCCCATATAGCAAAGCTACCCATACCTCCTCCCCATATAAGCCGACGCTGAGCATCGTAATAGGTATAGAAGCAGAGCTGCTCATACACCCCTGTACGCTCTAGCTCTGAGACCTTACCACTCTTCGGATTATAACGTCTCACTCCCGTAGAGTGTGGAAAGTAAAGCACCCCACGGCTATCTCGTACAGGATGAAAGTAGTACTCTTTATCTAGCTCGCTAGTAAGTGAGAGCGACTCTACCTGATCGCCACGGATGCGCTTGATCCCGTGCGTAAAGGAGCTAGCGTATATCGTGCCATCATCGCCAGCGACACAGCCCCACACCTCAGGCAGTAGCTTCGCATCGTAGAGCTGAACTGCATCAGGCAATACCTGTAGCATACCGCGCTCTGTACCAAGATAGATGCCCCCCTGTTGGTTAACGACCATATCTGTGATATACCCCCACTGCGATATATACTTACTAAGATTTATCAGCTCGCCATAATTTAGGAACTGTATCTCTCCTACATGTAAGCCCGGCAGTATGACATTGCTTAACCCATACCAAGCTATCGGGAGTGGCTCTACCCAACGCCCTCCTATAGAAGAAGCTATACGACTAAGCCCCTTAGCAGAGAGAGCATAAAGCTCCACCGTCCCCACCTCTCGGCTAAAGGCTATACAAACCTCGCCCCGAGGTCCATAGAGCAAGCGCTTATGCTGTTGCTGTAGTTGCTTAGGAATGTCAACGGTTGTGATACGCCCCTCTCTCGTCACCCGCAATAGCCTATCAGAGCCAGCATACGAACTTATGAGGTAGAGGTCGTGGTGTAGCTTATCATAGCGCATCTGAGAGTCTACCCAGGTGACCCCTTGAGAGAGAGGCGTCTCTTGCAGCCTCCCCTCTGCATAGCGACCGACTACAAAGCGAGACGATGCATCCCGCTTGGCATACCACAGGGTACGCTCTCCACCTAAGGTTGCGGCAGATAGTCTCGCCAGAGGTACAGGGAGTGTCTGTACACTATCGCCACTGATCCTTGAGACGCCATCCGTCGTAATGACCCATACAAAGCCATCTTCATCCTCCTCAAGATGGAAGACCTCTCCATCTGACAACCCCTCCCTAGATGCCGTAAAGGGGTGAAACCGCACACCATCAAATCGACCCACACCAGCCTTCGTCCCAGCCCATATATACCCGCGACTATCTTGCATCAACCTAGTCACCTGACACTGTGGCAATCCCTGCTCCTTGGAGTAGCGTATGCTCTGCACCCCCTCCGAGCTTTGTGCCTGAAGAGTTCCTATGACTAGTAGCCATAGGGCTAGGATTGTCATAATAGGAGTGTATTGCTGTAGATAATAAGACTTCATCGGTTCACAAAGATACATATTTAGAGACTAGAGCGACTAAGCTTTTGACCTTTAGGCAGGGCTGACGCATTATAGTGGACGAGTGCATCTACGTCTCTATGGCAGAAATCTGAAGGTGGA
>UMCF01100134.1_pt1 | contig 23533 bp, 16 predicted proteins | sample 1964131 | NCBI WGS metagenome assembly UMCF01 (sample SAMEA4835958, study PRJEB28245) | human gut metagenome | biome: gut microbiome; material: fecal sample | place: Denmark | collected 2008
ACGAGTTATTTATCTTAACATAAAGCTCTAAAGCAGCCTTTTTTGCGCCTAAACGGCTCAAAACAGAGACTTTTAAATCTTCTTCTTATAGCAGCGATGACGGCGATGCTGTTCGCTCTCCAGATACTGCCACTGGCTCTGAACACCGGTATTGGTCTCCATCTGCGGCATTGCCTCAGCCCATTTAAAGCCATAACGGTGATACTGCTCTATCAGATCGGCAAAAATAAGCGCGTTGGCTCCCTTCTTGCGATATTCCGGAAGAACACCAATCAAAAGCAAATCTACCGTATCCGTCTTGTGCCACTTCAGAACCTTCAGCACCTTCAGCCAACCCGTAGGGAAAAGCTTGCCATCGCCTATCTCGCGCAGCGCATCGGTAAACGAAGGGAAGGAAACACCAAAGGCTACCAGCTTGTTGCCAGCGTTGCCATCTACCACACCCGTTACCAGGTTCAAGTCAGCCTTCTTGATATAAGTATTTACATATTCATCTATCTGCTTCTCCGTAAGCTGCTGGAAATCATAGAGATTCTTATAAGTTTCGTTCACTATTTCGAACACTTTCCTGCCCATTCCTCCCGAGGTCAGTTCCCGGCGGGTAAACTTATGAACCTGCAGATTATATCGGCTCTCTATCATCTGGGCAGTCTTGGTAAACTTAGCCGGCGTCACTTCCGGAATCCTGATGCGGTACTCCAGCCAGTCGTTATCCTTCTCATAGAGCGAATAACTCTCCAGATGCGTCTTATAATAAGGATAATTGTAATTGATATACATCGTAGACTTCCGGTCGAAGCCCTCAATGAGCAAGCCCTCACGGTCCATATCCGTAAATCCGAGCGGACCTACGCATTCGTTCATTCCCCTGCTCTTGCCCCAGTTTTCTACCGCGCGCAACAAGGCACAGGAAACCGCTACATTATCCACGAAATCGAACCAGCCGAAGCGAACCTGCTTCTTGTTCCACTCTTCGTTGGCACGATGGTTGATAATGGCAGCAATTCTACCTACGATACGAGCCTCGCTGTCAACCGCCAGGAAGTATTGAGCTTCACAGAATTCAAAGGCAGGATTCTTCTTTGGGTCCAGCGTATTCATCTCGTCAAAACGCAAAAAAGGAATGGCAAACTCATGGTCTCTGTAGAGATCATAATGAAACTGAATGAAGGTTTTCAGCCCTTTTTTAGTCGTTATCGGTATGATTCTTATCTCATCATTCATTAGTATATTGTTTTATGTATATATATTCAATTACGGTGCAAAAATACAATAAATTTATGAATAATACAACTCTTTTCTTATAAATTTATAAAAGTTGGTTCATAATTGTCCAACTTTGTGGATATTTATGTACCTTTGCAGGTTGAAATGCCCCAAAAGAGCATCATAAAGTTATGAAGAAAGAGAAAAGAGACAACTATACGTTCCTCACACATGCCCCTGTGCATCATGTGATTTTCACGATGGCCATACCAACGATTATCAGTATGCTGTCGACGAGCATGTACAACCTCGCCGACACCTATTTCGTGGGCAGCATCAACACGCAGAGTGTGGCAGCGGTAGGCGTTTCCTTTGCAGCAATGGCTGTGATTCAAGCGATAGGTTTCTTCTTCGGTCACGGAGCGGGCAATTATGTTTCGCGACAGTTGGGCGCCAAGCATACGGAAGAGGCACAGAAAATGGCAACCACGGGCTTTGTGCTGAGTTTTCTTACCGGTCTTCTCATCGCCATCCTGGGTCATGTGTTCCTCACACCGCTCTGTCTTCTGATGGGTTCTACGCCCACCATTCTTCCTTATACAGAGCGTTATCTGGGCATTATCCTGCTGGGTGCTCCCTTTATGACCACATCGCTTACGCTGAATAATCTGATGCGCTTTCAGGGCAATACGATGTATGCGATGAAGGGCATCATGTCGGGTGTGCTGCTCAATCTGATTCTGGCTCCTCTGCTCATCCTCTACTTCCAGCTGGGCATTACCGGAGCCGCCGTAGCCACCCTCATCAGCCAGTGTTTCGGCTGCGCCATGCTCTTTTGGATGACGCATAAAGGCGAGAACATCCGCATCCATCTCAGCAATTTCACCCCTACCCGCGCCTTTGCCAAGGAGATTATCTTCGGCGGAACCCCTTCGCTGTCAAGACAGGGACTGGGAAGTATCGCTACGCTGATGCTCAATGTGGCAGCAGGTGCGTTTGGCGATGCAGCCATTGCGGGCATGAGCATCGTTACCCGCATCTCCTTCTTTACCTATGCGATGGTCATCGGTCTGGGTCAGGGATTCCAGCCGCTCTGCGGATTCTGCTACGGCGCCAAACTCTATGGGCGCGTAAAGGAAGCCTTCTTTTTCTGCATCAAATGCGGCACGGTTTTCCTCTGCGTCTGTGCCCTTCTCGGCTTCATCTTCTCAACTTCCATCATCAGCATCTTCCGCGATGATGCAGCGGTTGTAGCCGTAGGTTCGGTGGCTTTGCGATGGCAGGTGCTCAGTTTTCCGCTCGTAGCCAGCATCGTGCTCACCAACATGCTGATGCAGACCATCCGTAAACCGGTGAGAGCCAACATCGTAGCGGCAGCACGAAGCGGACTTTTCTTCATTCCGCTCATCTTCATCCTCCCCTATTTCTTCGGACTGCTGGGCGTGGAGATGTGTCAGATGTGGGCAGATTGCTGTTCGTTTGCCGTTGCGGTTCCGATAGCCTGGAGCGCTTTCAGGGATATGAGAAGAGAGCAGATGGAACTTGGGTAAAGCCACTAGAAGATAAGAAGATACTAGAAGATAAGAGAAAATACTTGAGATAAGAGAAATGGAGAAGACTTATTACATAGGCCTGGACGTTGGCTCTACGACAGCCAAGATAGCCGTTATCGACAGCGATAACCAGGTAATTTACTCAAAATACGAACGCCACAACGCCCGTGTCAACGAACTTGTGTCGCAATATTTCGATGAGATTTTAGCCCTTACCGGCGATGCAGAGGCAAGAATCTGCGTAACGGGAAGCGTAGGAATGGCTACTGCCGAACAGCTCCAGGCGGAGTTTGTACAGGAGGTGGTGGCTGCATCAGTCTATGCCCGTACTGCCCATCCTGAGGCGAAGGCGCTCATCGATATTGGTGGCGAGGATGCGAAGGTTATCTTCTTCAAGAAAAACGGAAATATGGAACTGCGCATGAACGGCAACTGTGCCGGCGGAACGGGCGCTTTCATCGACCAGATGAGTGTGCTGATGGGCGTAGAGAACCAGAAGATGAGCGAGTTGGCGATGAAGGCAGAGCACGTTTATCCGATGGCTGCCCGCTGCGGCGTGTTCGCCAAGACCGACATCCAGAACCTGATGGCACGCAATCTGCCCGAAGCAAATATTGCAGCCAGCATCTTCCATTCCATCGCCGTACAGACGGTGGTAACGCTTTCTCACGGCATCAGCTTCGAGGCTCCTATCCTGCTCTGCGGCGGTCCGCTGACCTTTCTTCCGGCTCTCCGCAAGGCTTTCTGCGATTATCTCCATCTCTCACCAAACGATTTCATCGTATCAGAAAACAGCAATCTCATTCCGGCTCTGGGCTGTGCTTACCGGGCTAAATCGGCAGATTCTGCAGCCTCAGTATCTGTTCTCAGAAGCCGGATGAAAAAAGAAATACAAACGGAATGGACCAGCAGTCTGCTGCCTCTGTTCAAAAACGAGAAAGAGCACCAGGAATGGCTCAAATCAAAGGCGAAATTCGCTACCGAAACCCAACCGCTGAATAAAGGAAAACAGCAGGTTGTGATTGGTATTGACTCGGGCTCTACTACGACGAAGATTGTTGCGGTAAGGGTGAATGCGGAGACGCCTACGGGAGATATTGTCTTTACAAATTACCGCCTGAATCTGGGAAATCCGATCAAGGCAGTAGCGGATGGACTGAACACCCTGAAGCAGGAAGCTGCATTGCGAGGCGCAGAACTGGAAATCGTAGGCTCCTGCTCTACAGGTTACGGCGAAGAACTTATCAAGGCGGCTTTCGGCCTCGACAGCGGCATTATCGAAACAATGGCGCACGAAAGAGCTGCTGCCTCACTCATGCCTGACGTGAGTTTTATCCTGGACATCGGCGGACAGGACATGAAGGCTATCTTCGTGGAGAAAGGGGCTGTGGTGCGCATGGAACTCAACGAGGCGTGCAGTTCGGGCTGCGGAACATTCATCCAGACCTTTGCCAACAACATGGGTTATTCTGTAGGCGATTTTGCCCAACTCGCCTGCCAGTCGAAGGCTCCCTGCGACCTGGGAACCCGCTGCACCGTCTTCATGAACTCGAAGGTGAAGCAGGTGCTCAGAGAGGGCGCATCTGTAGCTGATATTTCTGCCGGAATCTCTTATTCGGTCATCAAGAACTGTCTGTATAAGGTATTGAAACTCCATGGTAATGAGAACCTTGGAGGCAAAATCGTTGTGCAGGGTGGTACGATGAGAAACGATGCGGTGGTAAGAGCATTTGAGTTGCTCACCCATACCGAAGTGGCACGAAGCAACATGCCGGAACTGATGGGTGCCTACGGCTGTGCCCTTCATGCGGCGGCAGATTACAAGCATCGCACATCTGCAGAAGACGAGCACCCTGCCTCATCAAGATCCATCGATGATCTCCAGAATCTGGCTCATTTTGAAACCAAACAACTGCAATGCAAAGGCTGCGAAAACCATTGTTATGTTTCCCGCTACACCTTTGCCGGCGGCAACCGATTCTACTCCGGAAACAAGTGTGAGCGTGTGTTTAACAACAAGGGAGCAAACGGGATAAAAGGCAAAAACATCTACGAATACAAATATAGTTTACTATTTGATAGAGAAGAAGTTAACCCACTTGAAGTTGCAAAACACAACGTCAAAGTAGGCATTCCTCGCATCCTCAACATGTACGAGGAATATCCGTTCTGGAATGCGCTGCTCCGGGCAGCAGGATTGGGCGTGATTCTCTCTTCCGATTCCACTTTCAGCCAGTATGAAGGAGCCTTGAATACGGTGATGAGCGACAATATCTGCTTCCCGGCTAAACTGGCTCACAGTCATCTGAAGGAACTCAACGAGAACCCGAAAGTAGACCGCATCCTCATGCCATACGTGGTTTATGAACATAATGACGACCCGAAGAATACGCTGAACAGTTTCAACTGTCCGGTCGTTTCGGGCTACAGCGATGTCATCAAGTCGGTCATCAATCTGAAGAAACCGATCGATACGCCCGTCATCAACTTTGCCCAGCCTAAGGCGCTGGAAAAGCAGATTACCGATTATCTCAAGCAACTGGGAGTAAGCAAGAAGACTGCCCGTAAAGCGCTGAGAGAGGCCCTCTATGCTCAGGCAGTATATGCAGCTGAGATTAAGAAACAGGGCTGGGAGATTCTGAAGTCAAACAAGGGACTTACGATTCTGCTGGCGGGCCGTCCTTATCATACAGACCCGCTGATTCAGCACAAGCTGAGCGAGATGATAGCCAATCTGGGAGTCAACGTCATCAGCGAAGACATCGCCCGGGGTAATCTCTTTGCAGATTTCAAAGACTTCAATTTGGAGAATCTGGCGGCAGAAAGAAATGAGGCAGCATTAGCCAGCCAGGACAACAACGAAGCATACAACTGTCAGCCAGAGACTTATCTCGTGAAGCAATGGGCGTATATGAACCGCATTCTGAAGGCAGCGCAATGGGCTGCAGAACAGGGCGATGAGGTTCATTTCGTCCAGATGACCAGCTTCGGCTGCGGTCCTGACAGTTTTATCCAGGACGAGATTCGCGACATCATGAAGCGCCACAACAAGCCTTTCACGCTGTTGAAGATAGATGATGTGAGCAATATCGGCTCACTGAAACTCCGTGTCCGCTCGCTCATAGAAAGCCTGAAGGGAGTAAAGGAAGTGAAGAGTGAAGAACGAAGAGTGAAGAAACAATGTTCGGCGGCCGAAGGGAAAGCCAATTCAACACTCAACACTCAACATTTACAACAGACCAAGGTATTCACCAAGCAGGACATTCATCGCAAGATTCTCGCTCCTTTCATGACCGAATACCTCACCCCTATCATTCCGCCTATCCTGAAACTGATAGGCTATGATGTTGAGGTTCTTCCGATGAGCAATGAGGTAAGCGCCGAACTCGGCTTGAAGTTTGCCAACAACGAAGTCTGCTATCCGGCTACACTCATCGTCGGCGACATCATCAAAGCCTTGAAATCAGGCAGATACGACCTGAACAATACAGCAGTAGTGATGAGTCAAACGGGCGGCCAGTGTCGCGCAACCAACTACGCTGGTCTCATCAAGCGTGCGATGATTTCCAATGGATTCCAGGACATTCCGCTGCTCACACTCGGTGTAACAGCCTCAACAGGCGAAGCATCAGGCTCAACAGACGACAAGCAAGACTATAACGAGCAGGACGGCTTCAATGTGCCTTGGCTGAAATACAGTCAGATTATCGTTACCGCCATTTTCTATGGCGATGCAATCAACGAGATGTACAATGCCTGCATCGTAAGAGAGCGTAAACCGGGCATTGCCAGAGAGTTGCGCGATAAATACATGCAGCTGATAGACGGACCTATCGCCCAGAATTCAGCCAAAGGACTCATCCGACTCCTGGAACAGGCAGCCGAAGAATTCAACCAGATGACCCTCGACAGAGAACTGCCGAAGGTAGGAATCGTAGGCGAAATCTTCCTGAAGTTCAATCCTTTCGCCCACCAGTTCCTGGAGCAGAACATCATCTCGCGCGGCATTGAGGTGGTTCCGCCTCTGCTTGCCCCATTCTTCCTGCAGGAATTTGTGAACGTGGAGATACAGAAACACATGCGGCTGAGTTGCACCAAAGTGCCCGATTTCATCATCAAGGGCGCTTATCAGGCGCTGATAGGCAGAAGATTGCGCCAGGTAAACAAGGCAGCCGGCAAGTTCCGCTACTTCCGTCCGTTCACCAATATCTATGATGATGCGAAGGACGTACAGGGACTGGTTTCGCTCGCAGCCCAGTTTGGCGAAGGCTGGCTTCTGCCTGCCGACATCGTAGGTTACATCCGTGATGGCGTGAACAACATCATCTCGCTCCAGCCTTTCGGTTGCATCGCTAACCACGTGATTTCCAAGGGTATCGAGAAACGTCTCCACGACCGTTTCCCTATACTCAACCTCGTATCGCTCGACTTCGATTCCGGTGTTTCAGAGGTAAACGTCACCAACCGACTGCTCCTCTTCCTGGACAGCATCGCAAAATAAGACAAGCCAGACCCATGTACGGTAAAACACCGTACATGGGTCTTTCCGTCTTTCATCCCTCAAAAAATCACTCTAAAAAATACAAAAAACCGTAGCTATTTCTTTGTCATTCAAGAAAATAATCGTATCTTTGCACTCAAATTTTATTGAGACATTAAGAAAATGAGTAAAGATACATTAACTCATCAGCTGACAGAGACCATCGAGGAGCTTTCGAGCGCCGAATCTTTGAAGGGTCTCTTCCATCAGCATCGAGACGGGAATCCACTTCCTTCGGGCAAGGCGCTCGAAGAAATCATCAGTTTGTCCCGTTCTATCCTCTTTCCGGGATATTTCGGCAATTCTTCGGTAAATATCTCAACCATCAAATATCATATTGGAGTAAGAGTAGAGAAACTCTATGAGATGCTGTCAGAGCAGATTCTCGCCGGTCTCTGCTTCGCCAACGACTGTGAAACGGAAACCCAGGCTGAACTGCAGCACCAGCGTGCCAAGGCAGGCGTGATTGCAGCCAAGGCAATCATGGAATTCCCGAGACTGCGCAAGATTCTGGCTACTGATGTAGAGGCTGCCTACGAGGGCGACCCGGCTGCCATGAGCCACGGAGAAATCATCTCCTGCTACCCGGTCATCAAGGCGATTACCAACTACCGCATCGCTCACGTGCTGCACGAACTGGGAGTGCCGCTCATTCCGAGAATGATGACCGAACTGGCGCATTCGGAAACCGGTATTGATATCAACCCGGAGGCTACCATCGGCAAGCACTTCACCATCGACCACGGTACGGGTGTGGTAATTGGAGCTACCTGCATCATCGGCGACAATGTGAAACTCTACCAGGGTGTAACCCTCGGAGCCAAGAGTTTCCCTCTCGATAAGGACGGCAATCCTATCAAGGGAATCCCTCGCCACCCTATCCTCGAAAATGATGTCATCGTCTACGCCAATGCCACCATCCTCGGTCGCATCACCATCGGAGAAGGCTGCGTAGTGGGAGCCAACGTATGGGTTACCAAGGATATGAAACCGAAAACAAAGAAATATAAAAAAGAAAAACAAAGTTTATTAGATATAGAATTCAATAATGGAACAGGAATTTGAACTCATTGCCAAGACCTTCATGGGCCTCGAGCCTGTCTTGGCTGAAGAGCTCACCCAGTTGGGTGCCAATAATGTACAGATCGGTCGCCGCATGGTGTCTTTCACAGGCGACAAGGAAATGATGTATCGTGCTAACTTCCAGTTGCACACAGCCATCCGTATCTTAAAGCCTATCAAGCACTTCAAGGCTAGAAGCGCTGAAGAGGTGTATGATCAGATTCAGAAGATCAAGTGGGATGACATCTTAGACGTGAAGAAGACTTTCTCTGTTGACTCAGTAGTCTACTCAGAGGAGTTCCGCAACTCACGCTTCGTAACCTACAAGGTAAAGGATGCGATTGTTGACTGGTTCCGCGAGAAGCAGGGTACACGTCCAAATATCAGCGTATCTAACCCGGATATCCGCCTCAACATCCACATTGCAGAAGACAATGCCACCTTGAGTCTCGATTCGAGTGGTGAGAGTCTGCACCGCCGTGGCTACCGCCAGGAGCAGGTAGAGGCTCCTCTGAACGAGGTTCTCGCTGCAGGTATGATTCTGATGACCGGCTGGAAGGGCGAATGCGATTTCATCGACCCGATGTGTGGTTCAGGTACCATCGCCATCGAAGCTGCCCTCATCGCCCGAAACATCTCTCCAGGTGTATTCCGCAAGGAGTTTGCCTTCGAGAAGTGGAACGATTTCGACCAGGATCTCTTCGATACGATTTATAACGACGACTCTCAGGAGCGCGAGTTCGAGCACCATATCTATGGTTACGATGTTGACATGAAGGCTGTCAATACAGCTAATCTCAACGTTCGTGCTGCCGGTCTCAGCAAGGACATCACCATCTCACAGGCTGATTTCAAGGACTTCACCCAGCCAGCCGAGAAGAGCATCATCGTGATGAACCCTCCATACGGTGAGCGCATCTCTACCCCTAACCTCCTGAACACCTACAAGATGATAGGTGAGCGCTTCAAGAAGGCTTTTGCCGGCAACGAGGCTTGGGTATTGAGCTACCGCGAGGAGTGCTTCGAGCAGATTGGTCTGAAACCATCTATCAAGATTCCTGTATTCAACGGAAGCTTGGAGTGCGAATTCCGCAAGTATGTGATGTTCGACGGCAAGATGAAGGACTTCCGTTCTGAAGGCGGTATTGTGAAGACTGAGCGCGAGAAGAGCGAGATGGCTCAGAAGCACCGTTTCAAGAAGGAGCGTGAATTCAAGAAGCGTGTAAGCGAGGAGACTGAAAACGAGGAGGACGATATCCGTTCTTTCAAGTTCCATACTCACCGTCTGGAAGACTTCGAGAAGAAGCGTGCTGAGTTCCATAAGGGCGGCCGTTCACGTATCGGTGGCGGTCGACGCAATGATGACGACGATGACAAGCGTGGAAGCCGTAGCTTCAAGAGCGACCGCAAAGGTGGTCGTGACTTCGGTGGCAAGCGCGACGGAAAGCGTTTCGAGAAAGGCGACAAGCGTGGTGGCTTCAAGGGCGACAAACGTGGTGGCCGTGATTTCGGAGGCAAGCGCGGAGGCAAGAAGAACTTCAGCGGTGACTTCGACGACGAGGATTAAAGACATATCGACCCATACGTCGTGTTTCACGACGCATGGGTGGTAAACCCGATAAAGTAAAGTAAAGAATATAATGAATCTGAAGAATTCAATTTATAAATTATCTTTTGCTGCTATGATTATGATGGCTATGAATGCAACCGACTTACAGGCTCAGGGCGTGGTTCCTGCTCAGAAAGGCGAGAAAACCTTTACATTGGAAGACCTGAACTTCGGCGGCAACAACTATCGTAACATGGTAGCTAAGAATCGCTGGTGCACCTGGTGGGGCAATGAACTCGTTCGCCAGGATGTGGATGCTTGCTATCTCGTCAACAAGACGACAGGCAAGGAGACCAAACTCTTCGGCATCAATGACATCAACCAGTGGATTGCTCCTACCAAAGACATCAAGGTAAGAGCCCTCTACAATGCTATATTCCCTTTTGCAGGCAAGAGCATCGTGATGGTAAGCAACGGCAGCAAGACTTATACCGTAGACTTCAAGAAGCATAAGCTGCTGAGCGAGATGGATTTTGCTGACGGCGAGAACCTCCTGGAGGCTAATGCCCAGCAGAACGCCTTCGCCTATCTGAAGGGCAGCAACCTCTATGTGCGTATCTTCGATGTAACCAGCAACGCCCTGACAAAAGAGAAGAAATCTCACGATTTCCAGCTCTCAAAGGACGGAAGCCGCGAAATTGTTTATGGACAGAGTGTTCACCGCGATGAGTTCGGTATCAGCAAGGGAACCTTCTGGAGTCCGAACGGCGAACTGCTCGCCTTCTATCGCATGGACCAGAGTATGGTAACCGACTATCCGCAGGTCGACATCCCGGAAATCGGTTTCAATCATCCTGAAACACAGAGTTGCATTGCTACTCCTGCACCAGACAAGTATCCGATGACAGGCGAGACATCACACAAGGTAACCGTAGGCGTGTTCGACTGCATGACCGGCAAGACCGTCTATCTGAAGGCTGGCGATCCAACCGACCGCTACTTCACCAACATCGCATGGAGTCCGGACAGCAAGACCATCTATATGTTCGAACTGAACCGCGACCAGAACGACTGCCGTCTGACTGCCTACAATGCAGAAACCGGCGAGAAGACAGGCGAACTCTATCGCGAGACCGATGAGAAATACGTGGAGCCTTGCCACCCTATCCAGTTCCTGCCTTGGGACAGCAGCAGTTTCATCATGCAGAGCCGCAAGGATGGCTACAACCACCTCTATCTCTGCACCCTGGGCAAGCACGGAAGCCGCATGGCAAGCAACACAGAATCGCTCGAAATCAAGCAGTTGACTTCCGGTAAATGGGAGGTGATGGAAGTGCTCGGTTTCAACAGCAAGCGCAAGAGTATCATCATCGCATCCAACGAGAAATCGCCTATCCAGAGAAACATCTTTGCCGTAGATACAAAAACCGGCAAGCGTACGCTGGTAGATGATTGCGGCAAGGGATGGCACAGCGCTACTTTGAGCGAGAACGGACAGTATGTCTTCGACAACTACTCTACTCCTACCGTGCCTCGCAAGATAGCTCTTGTGAACACCGAGAACGGCAAGCGCACCGCTTACTTCACTGCCGAGAACCCTTGGAAGGGCTACAATGTGCCTGAGTACAGCTGCGGTTCCATCAAGGCTGCCGATGGCGAAACTGACCTCTACTGGAGAATGGTGAAGCCGGTAAACTTCGATCCAAACAAGAAGTATCCTACCATTATATATGTATATGGCGGTCCTCATGCCCACAACGTAGATGCCCGCTGGAACTACTCTAGCCGTGGTTGGGAAACCTACATGGCAGAAAAGGGCTATCTGCTCTTCATCCTCGACAACCGTGGAAGCGAGAACCGTGGCAAGGCTTTCGAGCAGGCTACCTTCCGCCAGCTCGGACAGATTGAAATGCAAGACCAGATGAAGGGCGTAGAATATCTGAAGACGCTTCCTTACGTAGATGCTGACAAGATTGGCGTTCACGGCTGGAGCTTCGGCGGATTCATGACCATCTCACTGATGACCAACCACCCTGATGTGTTCAAGGTAGGCGTAGCAGGCGGTCCGGTAATCGACTGGCACTGGTACGAGGTGATGTATGGCGAGCGCTATATGGACACCCCACAGACCAACCCAGAGGGTTACAGGAAGACCTCTCTGCTCTATCAGGCAAAGAACCTGAAGGGCAAGCTGCAGATTATCCAGGGCTTGAACGATGTGACCGTAGTGCCACAGCACTGCCTCACCTTCCTCAAGGCTTGCATCGCAGCAGGCACCCAGCCAGACTTCTTCGTCTATCCTGGAGAGCCTCACAACATGAGAGGTCATCAGAGCACTCATCTGCATGAGCGCATCAGCAATTATTTCTTCGATTATCTCAAGTAAATATCTAGGAGCAAACATCCCCCGAAAAAGGGGAGTTTACTTCTACATCAAATAACAAACAATAACTTACAGCAAATGAAAATTTTATTGTTAGGAGGCGGTGGCCGCGAGCACGCCTTAGCATGGAAAATCGCTCAGAGCGAGAAGTGTGAGAAACTCTTCATCGCTCCTGGTAATGCCGGTACTCAGAATGTCGGCGAGAACGTAGATATCAAGGCAGACGACTTTGAGGCGCTCAAGAACTTCACAGTAGAAAATGGCGTTGATATGGTGGTAGTTGGTCCGGAAGACCCATTGGTAAAGGGTGTTTACGATGACTTCAAGAACGATCCTCGCACCCAGAACATCCCTGTCATCGGTCCATCAAAGGCTGGCGCCGTATTGGAAGGCAGCAAGGACTTCGCCAAGAAGTTCATGAAGCGCCACAACATCCCTACTGCCCAGTATGAGACTTTCGACGGCGAGCACGTAGAGGAAGGCTTGAAATTCCTGGAGACACTGAAGGCTCCTTATGTATTGAAGGCTGACGGTTTGTGCGCCGGTAAGGGCGTTCTCATCCTCCCTACCCTGGAAGAGGCTAAGAAAGAGTTCAAGGAGATGCTCGGCGGTATGTTCGGCAACGCTTCTGCACGCGTAGTCATCGAGGAATTCCTCAGCGGCATTGAGTGCTCTGTATTCGTATTGACCGACGGCAAGAACTACAAGATTCTGCCTGAGGCTAAGGATTACAAGCGCATCGGCGAGCACGATACCGGTCTGAACACCGGCGGTATGGGTAGCGTTACCCCTGTACCATTCGCTACCAAGGAGTGGATGCAGAAGGTTGACGAGCGCATCATCCGTCCTACTGTAGAGGGACTTGCTGAGGAGAACATCGACTATAAGGGATTCATCTTCTTCGGTCTGATCAACGTTGAAGGCGAGCCTATGGTCATCGAGTACAACTGCCGTATGGGTGACCCTGAGACAGAGAGCGTGATGCTCCGCCTGAAGAGCGACATCGTGGATCTCTTTGAGGGTGTAGCAGCAGGCGACTTGGACAAGCGCAGCATCGAGTTTGATGAGCGTGCTGCAGTCTGCGTGATGCTCGTAAGCGGCGGTTATCCTGAGGCTTACAAGAAGGGTTATCCTATCCAGGGCATCGACGATGTAGAAGGTTCAGTAGTATTCCACTCCGGTACAGCCATGAAGGATGGTCAGGTAGTAACCAACGGTGGTCGTGTCATCTGCGTAAGCAGCTACGGCAAGGACAAGGAAGAAGCCTTGAAGAAGAGCTTTGCCGAGGCACAGAAGATCCAGTTCACCGACAAGTACTTCCGTTCTGATATCGGACAGGACCTTTAGTTTTTTAATGTTGAATTAGATGTTAAGAAAGAAAACTTTTCAAAATAAAGTAGCGGCTAGCCGCTACTCTTTACCTATTACTGCAACCCTTGCCACGCTGGTTTGGGTTGCAGTAGGTTTATTGGTATCCAATATCTGGGTAGAATTTGCTTTTACAGCCATGTCTACCCTGCTGATGGTGGAACTGAACAACCGTAATGCCCTGATGCGTACCTACAGCCGAATGGTATCCTGCAGTTTTCTGGCATTAATGACGATGGCAGGACTCCCCCACCTCTCTTTAAAAAGCAGTATTGTGACGATGTGTTTCATCGCCTTTTATCTCATTATCTGGAATTGCTATCAGGATAAACGCTCTACAGGCTGGACTTTCTACGCCTTTGCCTGCATCGGTCTGGCATCGATGGTTTTCGTGCAGATAGGCTATTTCATGCCTATCCTATGGATCATGATGATGGTGTTTACCCTCTCGTTTAGCGTAAAGACATTCTTTGCATCCCTGGTAGGTCTCATCGTGCCCTATTGGTTTGCAGCCGGTTATTTCTTCTATACCGACAACATACAGGGGCTGGCTGACCATTTCTGCGAATTCATCAACTACAGCGAACTCTTTGATTATTCGCAGGTTACCGACCATCAGGTACTGGACCTGAGTTTCGTTATCCTGCTCACCATCATCGGTTCCATCCACTTCATACGCACCAGCTACGGCGATAAGATACGAACCCGCATGATCTACGAAACGTTTATCATGATATCGGTTGCCTGCATCATCTTCATCGTCCTCCAGCCTCAATATATACAGGAACTGGGCGGCATCCTGATTGTGAATACAGCACCGCTTATCGCCCATTTCATCACATTCACCAGAGGTAAGTTTACCAACATATCCTTCATCCTGCTGCTCATCATGCTGGTACTTATCATGGCTTACAACATACTCGTACCAGAGAGCATATTACTATGAGTTGGATTATAGATTTCTTAATGAGCTGGGGCTACTGGGGCATGCTGGTATCAGCCTTCCTTGCCGGCAGTTTCTTTCCCTTCAGCAGCGAGGTGGTCATGTCGGGCTTACAGGCTGCCGGACTGGAACCTATCCAGCTCGTACTGTATGGAAGCATCGGCAATGTGCTCGGTTCTATGTTCAACTATGGCGTAGGACGGATGGGCAAGCTGGAATGGATAGAGAAATATCTGCATGTAAAGAAAGAGAGTCTTGACAAGGCTCAGCATTTCATGGCCGACAGAGGAGCCTGGATGGGATTCTTTGCCTTCCTGCCCCTGTTGGGCAGTGCCATCACCATCGTTTTGGGACTGACGAGAGCCAACATCGTGATTTCTGTCATCAGCATCACCATCGGAAAGGTGTTGAGATATGTACTGCTGGTTTACGGACTCAGTTTCATCTTTTAAACAAGCTGCAAAGAAAACAAAGAATTGATTCATATAGATTGACTGCTTATGAGAAAGTATTTATACTTTATTATATTATGCGTAGCTTTCGCGGGCTGTAAAGGCAGCCAGCAGAAAGGCCACACCGCAGAAAGTAACGGAAAGGAATCTGTCGCCAACAGCGATGGCAAACCTGCTGTTACCGTAACTATCCCTCCCTACAAGTTTTTCGTTGATAAGATTGCCGGAGATAAGGTGGATGTCAACGTGATGGTATCCAACGGCAACAATCCTGAAACTTACGAGCCTTATGCCCAGCAGATGATGGAACTCTCCAGGAGTGCCCTCTATCTGAAAGTGGGAAGCATCGGTTTCGAACAGACCTGGATGAAGAAGCTGCAGGACAACGCTCCTGACATGAAGGTGATAGATACCTCCACAGGCATCACGCCTGCCAAGACACCAGGCGGCAATACCGACCCGCATGTATGGATGAGTTGCAAAAACGCCCGCATCATCTCCAGCAACATCTTCAAGGCACTCTGCCAACTGGAACCGGAAAACAAGACTTTCTTCCAGAAAAACTATCAGCAGTTGCTCTGCAGCATCGACAGGCAGGACAGCATCATCAGAAAGAGTTTCAAGGATAATCCGGAGATGGTACGCAAGTTTGTGATCTATCACCCTATCCTCACCTACTTTGCCCGTGATTACCAGCTGGAGCAGCTTGCCATAGAGGAAGAAGGCAGGGAGCCTAGTGCCGCCCAGCTGAAGAGCCTCATAGAGAGAGCCAGAAAAGAAAAGATCAAGTTCTGCCTGATACAGGCAGAATTTGCCAACCGCAACACCAATACATTCATCAACGAGAGCCACACCAAGCCAATGAATATCAACCCATTGCAAGGCGATTGGAACTGGGCGATGCAGGAAGCTGCAGCAGCGGTACAGGGCAAGAAAATCGTTGTTGGGAAGTAAAAACTACAATAATATGACTCCAATCATAAAAATCGAGCATCTTTCTGCTGGCTATGAAGGCAAGGAGGTGCTCCACGACATCAACCTCACCGTCTACAAAGACGATTATCTTGGCATCATCGGTCCCAACGGTGGTGGCAAGACAACTCTCATGCGCCTCATTCTGGGACTGATGAAACCCACAGACGGCAGCATCCGCTTTTATAAAGACGGGGAGGAAGTAAGGGAAATCAGCATGGGATATCTGCCCCAATACAATCATCTCGACAAACAGTTCCCTATCTCCGTCTATGAAGTGGTACTCTCAGGACTCAGCAAGACCAAGAGCCTCTTTTCCAGATACACCCAGGCACAGCACCAGCAGGTACTCGACTGTCTGGAACAGATGCAGCTCACGGAGTTGAAAGACCGCCATATCGCAGCCTTGAGCGGCGGACAACTGCAGCGAGTACTCCTCGCCCGCGCCATTGTTTCGAAACCCGATGTAGTGATACTGGATGAGCCCAACACCTACATCGACCGCCGTTTCCAGAAGCAGATGTACGAGATGCTGGAACAGATCAACCGGGAGTGCGCCATTATCATCGTAAGCCATGATGTAGCCGAAGTGCTCAATAACGTAAAGCACATCGCCTGCGTAAATCATCATCTCCACTACCACGATACGGCAGATATGCCGAGAGAGAAACTGGAAGAGCATTTCTTAAATGTATAGGCTTATTATATAATAATGCCTAAAAAACAGGTGCAAAAATCCATATTATCTCATCTTTTTATTATCTTTGCAATTGGAATGTGCCTTTTTGAAAGGCACAGAGAAAGCATTCAGAAACAGAGAAAGCATTCAGAAAGAAATATAATACATTAAAGTTTAAACAATAATGAAACAGTACAGATTAGTGGACAATATCTTCGGATGGGTCGCATTCATCATTGCGGCGTTCACTTATTGTTCCACAATTGAACCGACAGCCAGCTTCTGGGACTGTCCTGAGTTTATTACGACTGCTTACAAGCAGGAGATCGGTCACCCACCTGGGGCACCATTCTTCATGCTTTTAGGCAATTTCTTCACACATTTCGCCAGCGACACTACCCAGGTAGCCAAGATGGTAAATACGATGAGCGCCCTGCTGAGCGCCGTCTGTATCATGTTCCTCTTCTGGACCATCACCCACCTGGCTCGCCGACTCGTCATCAGCGACTGGAAAGAACTGACTACCAGCAAGCTGATTGCCATCGAGGCATCCGGTATGGTGGGCGCACTCATCTACACCTTCAGCGATACCTTCTGGTTCTCAGCTGTCGAGGGTGAGGTTTATGCGTTCTCTTCTGCCTTTACCGCTGTGGTATTCTGGCTCATCCTGAAGTGGGAAGACCATGCTGACGAGCCTCATAGCGATCGTTGGCTTGTGCTCATCGCCTATATGACCGGTTTGAGTATCGGTGTCCACCTGCTCAACCTGCTCTGTATCCCAGCCATCGTATTGGTTTATTACTACAAGAAGGTGCCACATGCCAACCTCAAGGGCTCGCTCCTGGCGCTGTTCCTTTCATTCCTCGTAGTGGTAGCCGTACTGTATGGTGTGGTTCCAGGTATCATCACCGTAGGCGGCTGGTTCGAACTGTTCTTTGTCAACACTCTCGGCTGTCCGTTCAATACCGGTGAAATCGTATACATCATCTGTCTCGTAGCCTCAGTTATCTGGGGTATCTACGAAACCTGCCATGCTTCTGAGAAGAACGAGAAGAAGCAGAATATCGCCTTCGTTCTCGGCTTCGGCATGCTCGGCATCCCATTCTACGGATATGGCTGGACTGCTGCCATTACCGGCATCATCGTGCTGGTTATTCTCTGGTTCGTACTCGGCTACAAGCGCAAGCAGGAGGTAGTAACAGGCGTTGACGAATCTACAGGCATCGCCAAGAAGAAGATGCAGCTCCTGCCGCTCATCTCAGCACGCGTCAAGAATACAGCCTTGCTCTGCATGCTGATGCTGATGATTGGTTATTCCAGCTACGCACTCATCGTAATCCGTTCTTCTGCCAACCCTCCTATGGACCAGAACTCTCCTGAGGACATCTTTACCCTGGGAAGTTATCTGAGCCGCGACCAGTATGGCGACCGCCCTCTGTTCTATGGCCAGGCTTATACATCACAGGTAGCCCTCGAAGTAGACGGCAACATGTGCAAGCCTGTCATGAAAGAAGGTGCACCGGTTTACCAGCGCAAGGAGAAAGCTTCGGCTGATGAGAAGGACTCTTACTTCGTAGTAAGTCACAAGAATAAGTATATCTATGCCCAGAACATGCTCTTCCCTCGTATGTACAGTTCGGATCATGCCCAGGCATACGAAGACTGGATGGGCGGTGTAGAAGGCACAGAGATTCCTTACGACCGCTGCGGAGAAAGTATCATGGTGAAGATGCCGTCACAGTTTGACAACATCCGCTTCTTCCTCTCTTACCAGTGCAACTTCATGTACTGGCGCTACTTCATGTGGAACTTTGCCGGCCGTCAGAACGACATCCAGGGCAATGGTGAGCCAGAGCACGGCAACTGGATTACCGGTTTCTCATTCATTGATGATTCACTCTATGGCGACCAGAGCAAATTGCCAGACGACCTGAAGGAGAACAAGGGACACAATGTATTCTATTGCATGCCGCTGATTCTCGGTCTCATCGGACTTTTCTGGCAGGCTTGGTATACCCGCAAGAAGAAGGTAATGAAGAACGGCAAGGAAGAGGAAGTGCTCCTCCCTATCGGAATCCAGCAGTTCTGGATTGTATTCTTCCTGTTCTTCATGACAGGTCTTGCCATCGTCATCTACTTGAATCAGACACCTATGCAGCCACGTGAGCGTGACTATGCTTACGCCGGTTCATTCTATGCATACGCTATTTGGTGCGGTCTCGGCGTACTCGCCATCATCGACATCCTGAAGCGCAAGATGAAGCTCAGCGGTACTGCTGTAACAGCCATCGTAGCAGTCATCACACTTCTCGTACCTATCCAGATGGCATCACAGACCTGGGATGATCACGACCGCTCAAACCGTTACACCTGCCGTGACTTCGGTCAGAACTACCTGATGTCACTCCAGGAGAAGGGAAACCCTATCATCTTTACCAATGGTGATAACGATACCTTCCCACTCTGGTACAACCAGGAGGTAGAAGGCGTAGGAACAGATGCCCGCGTATGTAACCTGAGCTACCTACAGACCGACTGGTATATCGATCAGATGATGCGTCCTGCATACAACTCACCATCTGTGCCAATCACCTGGCCACGTCTCGACTTCTGTTCAGGTACCAACGAATATGTATCTGTTGAACCTGAGGCAAAGAAGCAGATTCTCGACTTCTACAAGCAGGATCCAGAGAATGCCAAGAAGCAGTTTGGTGACGAACCGTTCGAGCTCAAGAACATCCTGAAGAACTGGGTACGCAGCAAGAACCCTGACATGCACTTCATCCCTACGGATACCCTCTATGTCACCATCGACAAGGAGGCTGTAAAGAAGAGCGGCATGATGATGGCATCAGATTCTATTCCAGATAAGATGGTCATCTCTCTTGCCGGCAAGAGCGCACTCTACAAGAACGACCTCATGATGCTCGAAATGCTGGCACAGTGCAACTGGACCCGTCCGCTCTACGTAGCACTCACCGTAGGCGAAGAGAACTATATGAACCTCGGTGACAACTTCGTACAGGAGGGACTTGTGAACCGTATCACTCCGTTCACCACCAACAAGCCAGGTGCCAAGAACTTCGATACAGAGAAGGCTTATCACAACATCATGACCCGATTCAAGTTCGGCAACCTGAAGCAGAAGGGACTCTACATCGACGAGACAACCATGCGTATGTGTTATACCCACCGTCGCCTGCTCGCCCAGACAGCCCTCCAACTCATCGCCGAAGGCAAGAAACAGAAGGCTATCAACATCCTGAAGAAGGCTGATACCGAGATTCCTGCCTACAATGTTACGCTCGACTACATGAGCGGTGGCTTGGATATGGCTCGCGGCTGGCTGATGACCGGTCAGAAAGTCAAGGGCAAGGAATATATAGAAGCGGTTTGGAAGAATGCTTCACAATACCTCAACTACTATCTCTCGCTGCCAAACGACCGTTTCCTCCAGGCAGAGCACGACTGCATCCGTCAGATCATGATCATGCAGAGCATCTGCGAGGCTGCCGGAATGGTGAGTCCACAGTTGGAGCAGAAGTATGAGAAGCAGCTCAACAACCTCTACCGTCTCTATCATGGCAGAGGTGGCAGAATGCCGGAAGGCAATCAGTAAAAAATAGAAAAAAGTTTGGTGTCGCGAAACACGACACCAAACTTTTCATTATTCATATAAACCTGTTTTATCCATGTTCATAGAGCAACCAGCCAAATGGCTCAGATGGTTATATCCAAAGGCCATCTGGAGAATGGACAAGAAAGACCATTCTGTCTATCTTACATTTGATGACGGTCCAATTCCAGAGTCAACTCCATTCATCTTAGAGACCCTGAGAAAGTACAATATCAAGGCTACTTTCTTTATGGTAGGCGAGAATGTATTGCGCCATCATGACCTCTACAACCAGATTGTGGCAGAGGGTCATCAGGTTGGCAACCATACATTCAATCATATCGGTGCCTTCAAGCACCGTGTCATCTCCTACGTGCTCAACACCAATAAGGCGAACGACATCATCCATGCCCATCTCTTCCGTCCACCTCACGGCTGGATGCGACCAAGTGAGTATTGGTGGCTGCACCGCACTTACAAGGTCATCATGTGGGATGTGGTGACGCGCGACTATTCCAAATGGATGACGGCAGAAGATGTGGTGAACAATGTGAAGCGATATGCCCGCAATGGCAGCATCATCACCTTCCACGACTCGCTGAAGAGCATTGAAAAGCTGAAGACAGCGCTCCCTCAGGCCATAGAATGGCTCATGGAACAGGGGTATGAATTTAAGACTTTTGAATAAGAAGCTGTTATTCCCAAACAGGAACAGCCCAATAAACACAGACAAGAAATGAGCAAAAGAATCAACAGTTATCAGGCAGTAGCTGCATTTGTAAGAGGTTTCTTCGAAGCTTACGCACGTGGCATCATCGATGCTACCATCGAAGGCAATGACTTCAGCAAGAAGAACGACCCGAAACAGATCAAGCAGATGATGCTGGAGCACTATGGCGAGGTAAACCAATACTTCTTCGACATCATGTTCTCTACCCTGGTACGCCTCAACTACAAGACTGCCGAGGAAGCCAACGAGCGCATGAAGAAGAACTTTGACAGCATGAAACAGGCTGACCCGACCTTTGAGCCAACCATGCTCGACTACCTGCGCATAGCCTGCAAATCGAACCAGTTGTACAAAGCGATGGAATCAGAATACAAGCGCAACTTCACCTGGCTTCTGCAAGGCAAGTTTACCACTCTTGAAGAGCATGTACGCGATTATACCCACGGCATTCTCATCAGTCTCGCCGACGAGCCGATGGCAATCCATCTCCTGGTCCGCATCATCGTGAAGGCATACGCCACAGGCTTGAAGTGTGGCAGCAAGGAGGGCGAACAACACCAGCTCCACATGCCTACCCTTCACGGCATGTTGCTGAACAATGTCAACATCCTGCTCAACGAGACTCCACTCAAGAGCAGCACCGAAGATCCTGTTGCCCTCTTCAAGGAGGCCTGCAAGAATGAAGAAGAAAACATCAACGTTCTTTTCAACACATTAAACGATGCGATGAAAGAACTGGCAGAAGAATAAGAGAAAAGCATCATTGATGACGAGCACAGCACCAGATTCGAGAACCATCCGACTCCATATAGCGTAGAATCTCGTTATTCACTTCTTGGCGAATGGAGAGCATGGATTCTCGGTCGCAATCCACAGTAAAGTCAAGGTCTATATCTACCGAGAGTCTTGGCAGTTGGGAATAACAAAGTGACAATGATTAAGATTATTAAAGATTTAGATATAACGGCTTCGGGTGTTAGCGTATTTAACCGCAAGTGGCAACCTGTCCATTTACAACAAGGAGAAATGGATGGGGCTTGTGCCGTATATTCCATGATGATGAACCTGCTCATACTAAAGGTTCTTACTCGTAATCAAGTTGTCAACTTGAAAACAACATTTAAGGGAAATACCGCAAAAGGGAGACTTTTCAAAGAGTTCTTTGTGACAGAAGGACTGTGCCGTGATGGATTTTATTTTTCCGAAATAAAAGAAAAGCTATCCCATTCTTTTGCTAAAGAGGTTACATCTTCGCCTCTTCAATATACAGCATCTTTATCAGACCAAACTTCTTTTGTAGAAGAACTTAGGACTGCAATAGATAGCGACACGCCTTTGATTACCGCTCTGTCTTTTAAAGGTGGCACTCATGCTGTACTTGCTATTGGGTATGAAGAACAAAAAGACGGTGTCAAGAAAATATTCTGTTTAGACCCAAGCTATGCCATAAGTCCGACATCCTTTTGGAATGGTGTAATAATCCTAAATGAGGGAAAAGGAAAGTACAGCCATCAGTATATAACAGATAAAGACGAAAAATATATCAATGTCAGTGAATCATTGAATATAAAAAAGAAATAACGATATGAGCGAAGAATTACAACAGAAATTTCTTGACAAACTTTGAGAAGTTGCAAACAAACTACGTGGCAATCAAGGACCTGGAGGCCAAACGTGCTGACCTTGACAAGGAGATTGAGGGCTATCTGAAAGAGTTGGGATTGTTAGAGTAAACTTTCCACAAGTTGTGGCAGAGTTCCCAGATATGAAAGGGCTTTCATACAGAAACTTGAAGTATATCAGACAATGGTATCAGTTTTATAATGAGCAACTTACAATTTGACAACAAGCTGTTGCCAAATTAGACGAAGTAAATGTGCAATAACTTGTTGCACAATTACAAGAAGGATGTCTAAGCTCATGCCTGAAAACATACAGAGCCAGTTGCCTACAATAGAAGACATTGAAGCAACACTTTCTGATATAAAGGAAACTAAGGATTTCAAAAAAGGTAATGATATGAAAAATAAAGATAATATACCGCAGTTCGTGAATAGCGACTCCTTCATGGCAGGCAAGAACTATGTGAAGTGATTGTCTGACCTGAAGAAACGTTTCCGCATGGCACAACTAAAAGCTGCTGTCAAAGTGAATACGGAAATGCTCAAATTCTACTGGAGTTTGGGCGAGGACATTTGCGAGAAGCAGAAACAAGACAAGTGGGGTGCAAAGGTTGTAGATAGGCTTAGCCTTGATATGCGTTCGGAAATTCCTCAGAGTGAGGGATTTTCAAGACCTTTACCATGTAAAACGCTGGTTTGCGTTCTATTCAAGTCAAATTGAAAGAGGATGTGTCATAAGTTTATGATTCACCCTCTTCTATTTGTTGAAAGAGATAGAATATGTTGCTTGAAGAGATAGGATATGTTGTTGGAAGAGACAGAATAAGTTGTTGGAAGAGATAGGATATGTTGTTGAGA
>UMCF01054355.1_pt1 | contig 23526 bp, 19 predicted proteins | sample 1964131 | NCBI WGS metagenome assembly UMCF01 (sample SAMEA4835958, study PRJEB28245) | human gut metagenome | biome: gut microbiome; material: fecal sample | place: Denmark | collected 2008
AGGATCTGTACGATTACGAGACTCAGGCAAGAGAAGTGGAGACTTGGAATATTCTGCATTCTCAGAGCGCAGCCGATCTTAATGTACTGACCAATCTGTATGACGGTCTTGTAGAGGCGGATGAGTATGGAAAGGTGGTACCAGCAATCGCAGAGAGTTGGGAGACTGAGGATAATGGTATTACCTGGACCTTCCACTTAAGAGAAGGTGTGAAGTGGGTTGATCAGAATGGAAATGAGAAGGGTGAAGTTACTGCGCAGGATTTCTTAACTGGACTTGAGTGGATATTAAATTTCCACAAGAATGATGCAGCCAACACCTCTATGCCGATGGAAATGATCGTTGGTGCAGAGGATTACTACAACATGACAAGCGAACTTGATGCAGATGCAGGATTTGCACTGACAGCTGAAAGCCCAGAATTTGCTGATACCGTTGGCATCAAGGCAATTGATGATTACACCTTACAGTACACCTGCGTAAGCGAGAAGCCATACTTTGATACCTTAGGTGTAAAACTTTTGTATCCGATTTCACAGGGAATGATTGATGAGATTGGTGTAGATGGCTTTAAGGCTGCAACACCGGAGAACATCTGGTATAACGGCTGTTACACTTGTACAGAGTACATCCAGCAGAATACAAAGACATTGACAAAAAATCCGCTGTACTGGGATACCGATGCAAAGCTGTTTGATTCAGTTACCATTAAGATGGTAGAGTCTTCTGATACCGCATATCAGCTGTACACCACAGGTGAGATTGATCATGTTGACCTGACTGAGTCCAACCTGACCACCATCTACAACAACGAGTCTGATCCATATCATGATCAGTTAGTTGAAAAGCGTCCGGCCAGGTTCTCTTATCAGTTCCACTTCAACTATGATAAGCACAACGATGATCAGTCCGAGGATACCAACTGGAACACCGCTATTGCAAACGAAGCATTCCGTAAGTGCTGGTACTATGGTCTTGATCTTGGAAGCTACTACAAGAGAACCAACGCAATCAATCCGTACAAATGCTACAACAACTGCTACACCATGCAGGGCCTTGTATACCTGTCGGATGGTACTGAGTACACCAGCCTGGTTCAGGAGAAGTTAGGTCTTCCGGCATATGATGGTGAGACAATGACTCGTCTTGATTCTGAGAAGTTTGAGGAGTACAAAGCACAGGCAATTGAGGAGTTAACAGCAGCAGGCGTTACCTTCCCGGTACATGCAAGATATTTCGTGTCTGGTGGAAATCAGACTGCTCTTGATAGTGCAAATGTATTAAAGCAGGCATTCTCCGATTCCTTTGGTGATGACTTCATCGTTCTTGATATTGATTCTTATGTATCCAGTTTTTCTAAGGAAGTTCGTGATCCGAGACTTCAGTCCTTCGCTATTAACGGATGGGGCGCTGACTACGGTGATCCGAAGACCTACTTAGGACAGGAAACCGATGACAGCGATAACGCATATTACATGGTAGCTTATGGTCACGCAGTAGATAGCGAGAGCGATGAGCTGAAGGATCTCTACAGCCAGTTTACTGAGTTAGTAAATAAGGCAGATGCGATCACAGACGATATTGATGCAAGATATGAGGCTTATGCAGATGCAGAAGTCTTTATGCTTGAGCATGCATTGACTGTTCCTGCAAGCTTTGATGTTTCTTGGGAGCTGACCCATATTAATGATTACTCCAAGATGAATGCAATATATGGTATTCAGAATACCAAGTATAAGAATTGGGAAACTTCTACAGATGCTTATACCGCAGAAGATTATGCTGCTTTTATAGAGACATGGAATGAAAATGCTTCTAAATAATAATTGGTAAAATATTAGCGAGCCGGATAATAAGATTAATCCGGCTCGCTTATTTTTTATTTATCAGAATCGTTTTTCTCAGACTTTTTTAAGCTGTTTGGCGGCTGGAGCGTGCTGTCTTCGGACAGCGGAATGCCGCGGTGCTCCACACATGTAGAAAATACAATCTGGGTGCGGGTGCGCCCGAATTTTTGAAGATAATTGACAAACTGATCAAGCTCCTGCGTGGTATGGAAATAGGCTTCAATCAGCATGGAATACTCGCCAGTGACGCAGCTACATTCAACTACATTTGTGCAAGACTCGATGTAAGGATAGAAGGCTGGTTTTTGTTCTGGTTCTACCTCCAGATTTATGAATGCCTTTACCAAATAGCCGATAGCGGTTACATTTATCATAGCCTGGTAGCCAGCTAAGACACCAGATTTTTCAAGACGCTCGATGCGGGCGCATACGGCCGGTGATGACAAAGAGACACGGCTGGCAATCTCTTTAACCGGTAAACGTGCATTATGCTGCAGAATATCAACGATGCAGCGATCAATATGATCCATAACAAACCCCTCACTTTGCTGTGTAATAACAGTAACAGAATATTTATTAACATTGATTCATCATAACAGATAACTTTTGGATTGTAAACAGAAGAAACGAAAGTTTTTTAAGAAAAAATGCTTTTTTTTATGGGGGTAACCTCATAAAATAAACAAAAAAGGCATTTTTTGTGAAAAAAGGTAAGTCTTTCTTATAAAAAATCAAGATAAATGATTGACAGAAGCATTGATTTGGTTTATAGTAACGGTATGCTTCAAGCAGGACATGACTAGACGAGAGTAGATGGGCACAATTAGGATCATGGAAAAGTGTACCATCTTTTTTTCAAATCATTCTTTGCTGACACAAGTAAGCAACAGGCAGTATTTTTTATGTTGTTCGTAGGGAGGACACATTCTGCAAAAATGCTCCATTGCTTTAAAGTGACACACATGAAAATCGTCTTATAATTTGATTTCTGCAGGGCAGGCGCTCTTCGTATAGGTATTATGACATCTACGGGGAAATGACAATTAAGAAGAGACTAAGTCATATCATCAAAAAGGAGGATGACACATGAGAAAGACAAGAAAGGCAGCAGCAGTCCTTACAGCATTCGCAATGGCAGCAGTATCCGCAGTACCGGCAATGGCAGACGAGATTAAGGATCTGTATGATTACGAGCTTCAGGCAAGAGAGATTGAGACTTGGAACATTTTGTATTCTCAGCAGGCAACTGATCTTCAGGTACTGACCAATTTGTATGATGGTTTGCTTGAATCAGATGAGTATGGTAAGCTGGCACCGGCAGTCGCAGAGAGCTGGGAAACAGAGGACAACGGTATTACTTGGACATTCCATTTAAGAAAGGGTGTTAAGTGGGTTGATCAGAACGGAAATGAGAAGGGTGAAGTTACTGCACAGGACTTCTTAACCGGACTTGAGTGGGTATTAAACTTCCACAAGAATGATGCAACTAACACTTCCATGCCGATGGAGATGATCGTTGGTGCAGAGGATTACTACAACATGACAAGTGAGCTTGATGCAGATGCAGGTCTTGCACTGACAGCTGAAAGCCCAGAGTTTGCTGATACTGTTGGCATCAAGGCAATCGATGATTATACATTACAGTATACATGTGTAAGTGAGAAGCCATATTTTGATACTGTAGCTACCTATAACTGTCTGTATCCAATTTCTCAGGCAATGATCGATGAGATCGGCATTGATGGTTTTAAGGCTGCAACACCAGAAAATATCTGGTACAATGGTGCTTATACCTGTACTGAGTACATCCAGCAGAATACAAAGACTTTGACAAAGAACCCACTGTACTGGGATACCGAGGCAAAGCTGTTTGATTCTGTTACTGTTAAGATGGTAGAGTCTGTTGATACTGCATATCAGCTGTATACTACTGGTGAGCTTGATCATGTAGATCTGTCAGAGTCTAACCTGACCACTATCTACAACAATGAGTCTGATCCGCTTCATGATCAGTTAGTTGAGAAGCGTCCAACAAAGTTCTCTTATCAGTTCCATTTTAACTATGATAAGCATAACGATGATCAGTCCGAGGATACAAATTGGAATACCGCTATTGCAAACGAAGCATTCCGTAAGTGCTGGTACTATGGTCTTGATCTTGGAAGCTACTACAAGAGAACAAATGCAATTAATCCATACAAGTGCTACAACAATGCATACACAATGCAGGGTCTTGTTTACCTGTCTGATGGTACCGAGTACACCAGTCTTGTTCAGGAAAAGTTAGGTCTTCCGGCATATGATGGTGAGACAATGACTCGTCTTGATTCTGAGAAGTTTGAAGAGTACAAGGCACAGGCAATGGAGGAGTTAACAGCAGCAGGCGTTACCTTCCCTGTACATGCAAGATATTTCATAGCTGGTGGAAATCAGACTGCTCTTGACAGTGCAAATGTATTAAAGCAGGCATTCTCCGATTCTTTTGGTGATGACTTCATCGTTCTTGATATTGATTCTTATGTATCCAGTCTTTCTAAGGAAGTTCGTGATCCAAGACGTCAGTCCTTCGTTATCAACGGATGGGGCGCTGACTATGGTGATCCGCAGAACTACTTAGGACAGGAAACAAATGACGGCGATAACGCATATTACATGGTAGCTTATGGTCATGCAGTAGATAACGAGAGCGAGGAGCTGAATGCACTGTATGATGAGTTTACTGAGTTAGTAAATAAGGCTGATGCCATCACAGATGATATGGATGCAAGATATGAAGCTTATGCAGATGCAGAGGCATTCATGCTTGAGCATGCACTGACCATTCCGTCAAACTTTGATATCGGTTGGGAGCTGACTCATATAAATGATTACACCAAGCAGAACGCTATGTTTGGTATTCAGAATTTGAAGTATAAGAATTGGGAGACTTCTACAGACGCCTATACTGCAGAAGACTACGCTGGATTCCAGGATTCCTGGAACGCAGGTTCTGCTGAATAATATATGGCAAAATACACCGTAAAGAGATTGTTACAGTCTCTTGTAACAATCCTCATTGTGGTGACTATCGTATTCCTGCTGCTTAGAATGCTGCCTACGGATTATTATTTTACCGAGGACCAGCTAATGAAGCTGACCGATCAGCAAAAGCACGATCAGCTTAAAGCAGCGGGTTTATTAGATAGTACCTTTACACAGCTGACACGCTATTATGGGCAGTTGTTGAGACTTGACTTTGGCACGTCTCGACGAATTCAAAGCGGTGTCTCTGTTGTAAAGGTAATTGGTGGAAAGTTTGCAATGTCGATGCAGTTAGGACTGATCTCCTTTGCAATCTCTCTGGTAATTGGTGTTGTTATGGGTGTGCTTCAGGCACGTTTTAAGGACGGTATCATCGACGGCATTGGAACAATTTACACGATATTGGTAAATGCAGTTCCGCCGCTTGTTGCTTATTCACTTGTTCTTGTATTTGGTTCCCATGTGTTAAAGCTTCCTTCCATGTATTCAACGAGAAATCCAGGACCGTCTATGATTCTGCCGGTTGCATGTCTTTCTCTTTCGTCAATTGCAGGCTATGCACTGTGGACAAGACGTTACATGGTAGATGAGTTAAATAAGGATTATATTAAGCTGGCGCGTGTGAAGGGTCTTTCATCAAAGCGCATCATGGTTACTCATGTGCTTAGAAATGCATTCGTTCCGCTTGCACAGTATATTCCTTATTCTATTTTGCTTACAGTCGGTGGTTCTCTTCTGGTAGAGCGTTTCTTCTCTGTTCCAGGTATGGGTTCTCTTCTTACTGACGCAATCAACCGTTATGACACAAATGTTGTTCAGACGCTTGTTATTTTATACGCTGCACTTGGTATCATCGGCGTATTTTTGGGTGATGTTTTGATGATGATCATTGACCCACGTATTACATTGACCGGAAAGGGAGGTACAAGATAATGGCAGTCAATTCAAATGATGACGCACGCTTTAAGGTTGTCGAGTACTCCCCTGAAAAGGCCGAGATGATCGGATATTCCAATTATTCTTATTGGAAATCTGTATTTCACAATTTCTTAAAGAAAAAGAGTGCAGTTGCGCTTTTAATCGTGTTTGTTGCACTTGTTGTATTTTCCTTCATTGCACTTGTAATCGGAAAATACGATTATCGTAATCTTGTCACAGATAGTTCAAAGGGCTTTATCCTTCCAAACTCAGAGTTCTGGTTTGGTACTGATAACCTAGGACGTGACTACTGGAGCCAGGTATGGTATGCGACACAGACATCCATTAAGCTTGCCTGTATCGTTGCAATCGGTGAGTGTGTGCTTGGTGTTACGATTGGTCTTCTTTGGGGATATGTTCGCCAGTTAGACCGTTTCTTTACAGAGCTGTACAATGTAATTGATAATATTCCGCAGATCATTTACATGACACTGATTGCATTAATGGTCGGTAAGAGCTTTACCATCATGGCAGTTTCTTTGATTGCATTTGGCTGGCTTGGAATGGCAAGAAACATCCGTAACCTTGTTATGATGTATCGTGACCGCGAGTATAACTTAGCATCAAGATGTTTAGGTACTCCGACTTACCGTATTCTTCTTAAGAACATTTTACCGTACCTGATTAGTGTTATTATCTTAAGAGTGGCACTTTCAATTCCGAGAACAATCAGTATGGAGACTACGCTTTCCTATCTTGGCCTTGGTCTTGATATTAACACACCTACACTTGGAATCCTTCTTCGTAATGCAAGAAGCTATTTCCTGAATTATCCATATTTGCTGGTATTCCCGGCAGTTATTGTATCTGTTGTTACGATCACATTCTATCTGGTTGGTAACGCATTTTCCGATGCGGCTGATCCGAGAAATCACGTTTAAGGGGGGAGAACAATGGAAAAGAAACCAATATTATCCGCCAAAGACGTTGAAATTACGTTTAGCCTTCGCGGAAACAAATTAAATGCGATCCGTAAGTGTTCTCTTGATCTGTATGATGGAGAGACACTTGCAATCGTAGGAGAGTCAGGTTCAGGAAAAAGTGTATTTACAAAGACTTTTGTTGGTATGCTTGATGGAAACGGAAGTATTACCGGCGGAAGCATTATGTACGATGGCAAGGATCTGGCAAAGTTTAAGAAGGAAAAGGAGTGGATGACTATTCGTGGTAAGAAAATCGCGATGGTTATGCAGGATCCTATGACTTCCTTAAATCCATTGAAAAAGGTTGGAAAGCAGATTCAGGAGTGTATCGAGCTTCATCAGGGTCTTAAGGGAGCAGTTGCAAAGAAGGCAACTCTTCAGATTCTTGAGAAGGTAGGTATTCCGTATCCTGAAATGCGCTATAACCAGTATCCGCATGAGTTTTCAGGCGGTATGAGACAGCGTGTTGTTATTGCTATTGCGGTTGCATGCCGGCCGCAGATTTTAATCTGCGATGAGCCTACCACCGCACTGGACGTAACGATTCAGGCTCAGATTTTGGAGCTGATCAGAAATCTGCAGGCAGAGTATCATATGTCTGTTATTTATATCACACACGATCTTGGTGTTGTGGCAAACGTGGCTGACCGTGTTGCAGTTATGTATGCAGGACAGATCGTGGAGGTAGGCAAGGTAGATGAGATTTTCTACGATGCAAGACATCCTTATACTTGGGCACTTCTTTCTGCACTTCCGCAGCTTGGCGTGAAGGGTGAGGCACTGCCAACGATCGACGGTACACCGCCGAATCTGTTTAACAAGATTAAGGGTGATGCATTTGCACCGAGAAACAGACAGGCACTGGCTATTGATTTTGAGGAAGAGCCTCCATATTTTGAAGTTTCAGAGACGCACAAGGCAAAGACTTGGTATCTGGACCCGCGTGCACCGAAGATAGAACCGCCGAAGTCTGTGCAGCAGCTCAGACAGAAAATGAGAGCGCATAAGTAAAAGAGGTATGAGTATGGCTGAGAGAGAAAAGCTGATTGAGGTCAAAGACCTGCAGATTAGTTTCGGAAAAGGACGAAAAAAGTTTGTAGCAGTTGACCATGTGAATTTTGATATTTATAAGGGAGAGACATTCTCCCTGGTAGGTGAGTCCGGTTCCGGAAAGACTACCATCGGCCGCGCTATTACCCGTATCAATCCTACTTCGGCCGGAGAGATCTACTTTAAGGGCAAGAAGATCAATGGAAAGATTTCAAAGGAGCTTGACCGCGAGGTTATTAAGAGCTGCCAGATGATTTTCCAGGATCCTATGGCATCCTTAAATGAGCGTGCAAAGGTTGATTACATTGTTTCTGAGGGTCTGTTAAACTTCCATATGTATAAGGATGAGGCAGATCGCGAGGCAAAGGTACAGAAGGCACTTCGAGAGGTTGGTCTTCTTCCGGAGTTTGCATCTCGTTTCCCACACGAGTTCTCTGGTGGACAAAGACAGCGTATCGGTATTGCAAGAGCCTTGATTATGGAGCCAGAGTTTGTTGTAGCTGATGAGCCGATTTCAGCGCTTGATGTTTCTATTCGTGCACAGGTATTGAATTTGTTAAACCAGTTAAAGGCATCAAGAGGACTGACATATCTGTTTATTGCACATGACCTTTCTGTAGTACGTTTTATTTCAGACCGTATTGCCGTTATCTATAAAGGCCGTATTGTGGAGCTGGCAGAGGCAGAGGAATTATTCCATCATCCACTGCATCCTTATACAAAGGCACTGCTTTCAGCAGTTCCGATTCCGGATCCAGAAATCGAGAAGAAGAAAAAGCTTTTGATTTATGATCCAACGCTTCATGATTACACAATCTCTAAGCCACAGTGGGTAGAGATTACTGAAGGTCATTTTGTATATGGTAATGAGCCGGAGCTTGAGAAATATCGTGCTGAGATTGAAGCAATCAATGCAGCAGAGAGAGCATAAAGAAGAGGCGAGAGAAGAGCATGAGATGGTTGAAAAAACAGTATCACCGCTATATGATTCGCCCCATTGTAACAAAAACGATCACCAGAACCCTAATCGGTCTGGTGATCGTCTTGCTATGGGATAAATACGTGAATGTAGAGCGGATTGGAGTTTCAAGGCTTGGCTTTGGACTGGGTGCAGTTGGAATTATTTTAATGGCTGGTGCATGGTTTTCCTATCTGCATCTGGATGGATTAACACCTATTGATACAGCGAAAAAGAAATTTGGTGTGAAAAATAAAAAGAAAAAAACAAAGCAAAGCATGGGCGGCGATATTGCAGACTACCTTGATGAGGAAATTGTGCCGTATGAGGAGCTGGATGAATCTGAAAAGGCAGCATGTCAGATGGCAGCCTTTTTGATTTCTGGAATGATCCTTGTGATCGCCGGGATTGTGATCCCACTCTTTTAAGAGCTCACAAAAAGCAGGGCACATGCCTTGCTTTTTTTCGTAAATAAGGGTATGATTGTAGAACAAAGATATCAGAGAAAGGATGGGATTCTATGGCAAAATCAAAAAAAGGAAAAACAGTCATTGCAGGAGTGGCCGCGGCAGCCAGTATTTTGACCGTGAGAGGTATTTTCCACAAGGTATTCGCCAGACAGGAGAAGGAGGATGACGCAATCAGTCTGCGCTATAAGGACATGAGCGGAATGGTAAGAAAAAAAATTACAATCGTCTCTGGTTCCACTCATCTGACAGGATATTTATATGGAGAAGCATCTGCCAAAGGTCTCGTTGTTGTGTGCCATGGAATTGCAGGCGGCGGAGAAGATAACTTAAGCATGGTTAAATATATGCTGGATGATGGTTATCAGGTTTTTACATTTGATTATACGGGCGTGTATGAAAGTGAAGGAGCTTCATCTGTGGGCTTCTATCAGGCTGTGAAGGATTTGAATGCAGTTTTGGGTTATATTGAGGCGTCTGCATCACTAAAGAATCTTCCAGTATTTTTATATGGTCATAGCTGGGGTGGTTATACAGCTGCGGCAGTGCTGAATTTTAAGCATAATATTGCAGGTGTTATTACAATTTCAGGTTTTTCTAGTCCAATGGCAATTACGAAAGAGGCGGCAGGACGCATCATTCCAACATTGTTGGTAGATTTATTGCTTCCGTTTGCTGCGCTTTATCAGCGCGTTGTTTTTGGTAAGAATTATAATTTGTCTGCAATTGATGGCATCAATAGCTGTGACGTGCCGGTTCTTGTTATGCATGGCAAAGAGGATGAAGTGATTAGCTATGAGGGATCTTCTATTATCGCGCAGCGAAGCCATATTACAAATCCAAATGTTGAGTACTATACTGAGACACGTCCGGGAAAGAGCAATCACATGGGAATTTTCTTCACAAAGGGCGGAACAGCTTATTATCTAGCCAAGAAGGAAGAATTAAAGATGCTTCACGATTTGTATTATAACCGTGTTCCAGAAAAGGTGCTTTCAAAATGGTTTGCCCGCCTTGATAAAAAGCAGGCAAATGATTTGGATCCACTGTTTGTAAAGACAGTGCTTGATTTCCTTGATAAGAACTGCAAGTAAGTTGTAAAAAAGTCTGAAAGTTCAAGAAAAGAGCCTTCAGACTTTTTTGTCTTTATTAGAATGCAGTAGAGTTGAAAAAAGAACAAAAGTTCGCAAACTTGAGCCACCTGGGACAATAATCAAACCACCGTACCTGTCAACTATGGTTTTCTTGAAATTTCTACGACAATTTTCAATAAGAATTTTCATAAACATTCATTTTGCTGAAATTTCTTTTGCTCTGCATTTTCATAATAAGTTGATTTTCTGAAATTTTTATGTTAAAATAGACCTAGAAATTTCAATTTCCGTTTTCCGGAGGAAAGGAAAAAATTATGACAAACCGAGCAGGAACATTCGTGAGTAATCTGTCAGGCGAAATGGCCTATGAATCCTTTCGGCCAGCCCCGCTTCCACCGAATCCTCCTATTGAGGTATCTGGTGAGCTCCTCACGAAACTTATTGATGCAAACAAAAAAATAGCAACACTTGAAGGACTATCCTCCCGTATACCAAACATGGAACTTTTTATTTCCATGTACGTCCGTAAAGAAGCCCTTCTTTCCTCACAGATTGAGGGCACACAGTGCACTCTTGAGGATATCTTGAATCCTATGATTGAAGACAACACAAATCGGGATGTCTCAGATGTTGTGAACTATATCCGCGCGACTGAATTTGCTCTTGAGCGGCTGAAAACGCTACCTTTGTGCAATCGTCTGATCAAAGAAACTCATGCAGTTCTTTTGGAAAGCGTACGAGGACAGGAAAAAAATCCTGGCGAATTCCGCTATTCGCAAAACTGGATTGGCGGTCAGGGAAGTACTCTCAAAAACGCTCGTTATATTCCGCCAAATCCAGAAGATATGCTAACAGCCATGTCCGACCTCGAAAAATATATCAATAGTGATGATCCTCTTGACCCATTGATTCAGGCCGCTTTGATCCACTATCAGTTTGAAACCACGCACCCCTTCCTTGACGGTAATGGACGTGTTGGACGACTTCTTATTACGCTCTTCTTAATGGAAAAAGGCATTCTGTCTACTCCGGCACTTTATATTTCTTATTACCTCAAAATGAACCGTATCGAATACTATGACCGTATGACACAGGTACGACGTACTGGTGATTATGAACAGTGGATTTCATTTTTCCTTCAGGCATTTGCAGATTCTGCAGAGGATGCAATTCATACAATCGACCGACTTACTGCGCTACACGATAAAAGCACAAAATTATTTGACACTCTTACAAAAAGACAGCGTACTAGTGTTCTTAAAGTGTTTTCTTATTTGGAATCCAATCCGATCATCGATATTCAGAAAACCGCTACGACTCTTGAAATGTCATACAACACTGTGTCGAAGGTGGTTTCTATCTTAGTTGATTATGGGATCTTAAAGCAAACAGACAAATTTGGAAAAGCCAAAATATATTCTTATACCGAATACCTCGATATTCTTCGTAAAGATACCTACTGACCAACCCTGTCACCTATGGTTTCCCAGATCCGCACTACGAGAAGCAGCGTAAGCGTATAAGCTATGTTCCGTTAAAGGAGCATGATTATATAGTAGACAAACCGTCGTTCCGTGAGGTTGCTCCAGGCCATTTTGTGAATTGCAACGATGCCGCGTTTGCACGTTACAAAGAGCAGATGAAAGGATAACAGTCGCATGGTATGAACAGTAACAGAAAAGTACAAAAAATATAAGATTTTATTTTATTGACATATCGGAAAAAATTTATTAAACTATCGGAGAAGTAGGTTTTTTTAAGTTTTTGACGCGGCGGCCTGCGAGTTGCCGCGTAATTATTTAACCAAAAAAGAAAAGAGGGTGTTTTATGTTTAGTAGTCGATTGTGGAATCTGTTTATCGACTCCTTTCCAAAGATGTTCATTCGCGGCCTGACCGTCACCATTCCGTTAACCGCAATCGCCTTTTCGTTGGCAATGGTGATTGCAGTCATAGTTGCGTTGGTGCAGTTTGCGAACATCAAAGTGTTAAAGCAGATTTGCCGCTTTTATATCTGGATCTTTCGTGGTACGCCACTGCTCGTCCAATTGTTTATTGTGTTTTTTGGGTTGATGAATGTTGGTCTTGTACTTGAGCCATTTCTGGCAGCAGTAATTGTATTTGCCTTAAATGAAGGTGCCTATGGCGCAGAGACAGTTCGTGCGTCACTTGAATCGGTTCCGTCAGGTCAGTTAGAGGCAGGACAGTGTGCAGGTCTTTCATATCTACAAACGATTTTCAGAATCGTTTTGCCACAGGCGATGCGTACGGCGTTTCCGTCCTTGTTCAATGCATTGATTTCCATGTTAAAGGATACTTCATTGGCAGCGACTATTACCGTAACGGAAATGTTTAAGGTGTCGCAGCAGATTGTAGCAAGAACCTATGAACCACTTTTGCTGTATTTGGAGGTCGGTCTGATCTATTTGATCTTCTCAACTGTTCTGACAAAGCTGCAGAGTATTGGTGAGAAGAAGTTAAGCTACTATGGCAGAAAGGAAGGGTAATACATGCTAGAGATTAAAAACATTAAAAAGTCATTTGGTCAGACACATGTCCTTCACGATGTAAGCCTTTCTGTCAACAAGGGAGATGTGATTGCGATTCTTGGACCTAGCGGATCAGGAAAGACAACACTTCTTCGCTGCCTGAATTTCTTAGAGAAGGCAGATGGCGGAACAATGACGTTTGATGACGAGACGATCGATTTACATAAGGTACCGAAGCGCACAATTGCGCGTATTCGAAAGAAAACGGCATTCGTATTCCAAAATTATAACTTGTTTGCCAACAAAACAGCATTGCAGAATGTAACGGAAGGCTTGATTGTCGGAAGAAAAATGCCAAAGGATGAGGCAAATAAAATAGCACACGAGGCATTAAAAAAGGTTGGCATGGAAGATCGAAGTGATTACTATCCGTCTCAGCTTTCAGGTGGTCAGCAGCAGCGAGTGGCGATTGCGAGGGCAATAGCAGTAAATCCAGAGATCATTTACTTTGATGAGCCGACATCGGCGCTAGATCCAGAGCTGACGGTAGAGGTGCTTGCGGTTATGAAGCGGCTTGCACAGGAAGGAATGACAATGCTTGTTGTTACCCATGAGATGAACTTCGCGCGAACAGTATCAAATCGTGTAATTTTCATGGAAAAGGGCGTAGTTGTGGAACAAGGATCATCGAAGGAGTTTTTTGAGCATCCTAAGGAAACGCGCACGAAGGAGTTCTTGCGAATCTTTCAGGAGTAATTCTTGCTTGTAAAAGCATTTCTGATAAGGAAAATATCTATCAGTAATGCTTTTTCATAAAATAAAGAGGAGGAAACTATTATGACAATTAAGAAATTAATTCCATGTACATTAACAGCAGCAGTGCTTGCATCTGCCGCATTGACAGGCTGTTCTTCAAAGGGTACATCTGATAAGAGTACTACAGCTGCAAAGACTTCTGCACAGGAGACAAAGGAGACTGCCACAAAGTCTGCCGAGACCAAGGATACTGAGGCAGGCAGCAGCGAAGTAAATACAAGCGCAGAGGCAAAGAGCGAGGAAGAATCAAAGAAGGCCGAGACTGAGCTTGGAAGCGAAGAAGTATCTACAGAAATCGGAACCGGCGAGTCAGCAGATGATCTTTTAGCACAGATTAAAGAGCGGGGTAGAATTATCGTAGCAATGGAAGGAACCTGGGCTCCGTGGACCTACCATGATGAGAATGATGATCTGGTTGGCTATGACGTAGAGGTAGCACAGAACATCGCAGAGAAACTTGGCGTAGAGGTTGAGTTTGTTGAGGGTGCATGGGATGGACTGCTTGCAGGTTTGGATGCAGGTCGCTACGATATCATGGTAAATGGTGTTGGCGTGACAGATGAGCGTGCAGAAAAGTACAACTTCTCTACCCCATATGCATACAACAAGACTGCTGTTATCGTTCGCGGTGACTACGATGAGATTTCTTCTATGGAAGATTTAAATGGAAAGAAGACTGCAAATACCATTTCTAGTACCTATGCAGCACAGGCAGAGGCATATGGTGCAACTGTTACCGGTGTTGATGATTTGAATCAGACCATCGAGCTGTTACTTTCCAAGCGTATTGATGCAACACTTAATGCAGAAGTTGTATTTAACGATTACAAGAAAGAGCATCCGGAAGCAGATGTCAAGATTGCAACCTACTCCGATCAGGTAGAGGAGATCGCAATTCCGATCCGTAAGGGTGATGATACCGTTACTCTTTTAGAGGCTGTAAATGATGCACTTGATGAGATGGCAAAGGATGGCACACTGACCGAGCTGTCTGAGAAGTACTTCGGAATGGATATTTCTAAGAAATAATAAAAATGGGGAGGCTCTTATATGGAGAATCCCCATTTTTGGTATGAAAAACAAAGAGAAAAAAAGATTGGAAACCGAAAGGTACAGAGAGATTTGTACTCTGCATTTTTAATTCGAAATACAGATCTGTAAAGCCCATCTGACGAATACCAGAGTAGACGATCATTGCCTTCTGAATCTGATCTCTTAATGCTGTGTCATCCTTTCTGGTTGTGATACAAACGTTAAATGAAAAAAGCTAACGGAGTCAAGATAGTAAAAATAATGACTTGACATTTTTTAATCACATTGTTATACTCTGTGTATCAGCGTTGAGGAGAACAAGTACTGATAAGGGAAACCAACAGAGAGTAGCCGGCAGGTGAGAGGCGCAGGGGAAGCTTATAAGGAATACCTCTCTGAGCTCTGCACCGAACTTGCGATTTTGCAAAAGTAGACTGCAGCGGCGCGGCAGCCGTTATCTTGTCAGAGTATTCGCAGATTGACTGGATTATTTTACAGGATGCGTGTACTTGAAAGGCAGTTTGTGTGAGCAGACTGTGAAGAAAGGTGGTACCACGAGATTTCGCCCTCGTCCTTTTGTTAGGACGGGGGCTTTTTTTGTAATTCCAGGGGCGAAAGTTCAGGCGTTTCATGCTTGCATGGAAAAAGCCTGAACTTTATGCCCCGCCCAGACATGAGGAGAAGGCGATTTTCAAGGAAAATCAGCCGAGTCCGAATGTCTGTAGAATTGCGAGAGCTGCGAAGCAGCGGAGCAATTCGTGAATTACATAAATAGAAAAGTTCTCAGGCGAAAGTAATAAAAGCGCAGAAAAGGAGAAAAAATCATGCAGGTTTACGAAGAATTAGTAGCAAGAGGGCTGATTGCCCAGGTAACAGATGAGGAGCGTATCCGCGATCTCGTTAATAATGGAAAGGCTGTATTTTACATCGGATTCGACCCGACAGCAGACAGCCTTCATGTAGGTCACTTCATGGCACTGTGCTTAATGAAGAGACTTCAGATGGCAGGAAACAAGCCGATTGCTTTGATTGGCGGCGGTACAGCAATGATCGGAGATCCGTCTGGAAAGACCGATATGAGAAAGATGATGACAAAGGAGACAATCGAGCATAATGTAGAGTGCTTCAAGAAGCAGATGGCACGTTTCATTGATTTCTCTGATGGCAAGGCACTGCTTGTTAACAATGCAGACTGGCTGTTAAATTTAAACTATATTGATGTACTCAGAGAGGTTGGACCGCATTTTAGCGTAAACAGAATGCTGACAGCTGAGTGCTACAAGCAGAGAATGGAGCGTGGATTAAGCTTCTTAGAGTTCAACTACATGATTATGCAGAGCTACGACTTCTATATGCTGTTCCAGAAATACGGCTGCAACCTTCAGTTTGGCGGTGATGACCAGTGGTCCAACATGTTAGGCGGTACCGAGCTGATCCGTCGTAAGCTGGGAGAGGACGCTGGTGCAATGACCATCACGTTGCTGTTAAACTCTGAGGGTAAGAAGATGGGTAAGACTGTTTCAGGTGCTGTATGGCTGGATCCAGAGAAGACAAGCCCATACGATTTCTACCAGTACTGGAGAAACGTTGCAGATGCAGACGTTTTAAAGTGTATCCGTATGCTGACCTTCCTTCCGCTTGAGCAGATCGATGAGATGGATAAGTGGGAAGGAAGCCAGTTAAATAAGGCAAAGGAAATCTTAGCATTTGAGCTGACAAAGCTTGTTCACGGTGAGGAAGAAGCAAAGAAGGCTGAGAGCGCAGCAAAGGCATTGTTTGGTGCAGGAAATGCAGCAGAGATTCCTGCAGTTGAGCTTAGCGCAGCTGATTTTGCAGAAGGTGAAGGTGAGAAGCTTGATATCTTAAGCCTTCTTGTAAAGGCAGGTCTTGCTAAGTCACGTTCAGAGGCGCGCCGTGCAGTAGAGCAGGGTGGTGTCAGTGTAAACGATGAGAAGGTAACAGATATCCGCATGAGCTTTGCAGCAAATGAGATTCCGGCAGAAGGACTCGTAATTAAGAAGGGCAAGAAGAACTTTAAGAAGATTGTCGTTGCATAAAGATTACGAACTGATAATAATAGAGACAGGTATTGACAGAAGTTGATACCTGTCTTTTTTTCGAATGGGCGTCCAGTGAACTGTAACAAAACTGGTCCGACGACGAAACCTTTGCACCGAATGGCTTTGAAAAAGACAGCATACAAAAAGGTTGCAAGAATTATAAAAAGGGAGTATTATATAAACAAAACTGGAAAAACACACAAATCAGAGCGTTAAAACCGATATAAAAACGGTCAAGATGCTGTGAAATATGAAAATAAGAGGAGAGATAACGATTATGATACATACGCTAGATACTAAGGCGGCAGACTATATTCCTGAGCTTGGTGACGGCTTTGAGGAAGGCAGTGAGGGAAGCGAAAACGCACAGGGATTACAGGTAGCTGATTACTATGCTGATGCAGATGGAGAAGGCATTTATTACATTACATATAAAATAGAGACTGCCAAAGAAATAGAGCAGCTATTTGTATTTGCAGGAAGAAAACAGTTATTACGTCTTGGAAAAAGAAAGGCAGGAGAGGTGATTGAGGGAACACTTTATCTGCATTTTGGTGAGATGATCCCGCGTTTTCACAGCGAGTGCATGACGATCACAAAGATTGGCTTTTCAGTGGCATGTGAGGATCTGACGAAATTAAAGAGTGTTGGCATGGCAGCAGAGAAGCTTTCTGCAAAGACAAAAATTCCGGCAATCTATCTGGCAGGAGATTCCACAGTTACTGATCAGACTTGTCCAAAGCCATATATGCCGGGCGGATGCTACAGTTCATGGGGACAGTGCCTTGCATATTTTATCGGAGAAAGTACAGCTATTGATAATCAGGCGCACAGCGGACTTACCACAGAAACCTTTCGCAATGAGGGACACTACGATATCGTAAAGAAGTATATTCGTCCGGGCGATTTTTGCTTGTTTCAGTTTGGCCACAACGATCAGAAACTGGCACATTTGCAGGCACAGACAGGTTATAAAGAAAATTTGATGAATTATGTAAATGAGATTCGTGGACTGTGCGGAGTCCCGATTCTTGTAACACCGCTTGCGCGCAATACCTGGAAGGATGACGGCACCTACAATGATCTTTTAGCAGAGCATGCACAGGCTGTTTTTGAGGTAGGGGAAGAGACTGGTGTGCCTGTAATTGACCTTCATAAATATGCGGCAGATTTGATCAAGAAAAATGGAAAAGAGGCTAGCCGTGTCTATTTCCATCCGGGAGATATGACACACACAAACGAGTATGGCTCATTTTTGTTTGCACATTTTATCGCAAGAGAATTGAGTAAGCTAGATCCTCTCACTTTCGCAATTGATGTGCAGGATGAAGAAGACTTCACACCAGATGAGCATACAGCCATTTTGACAGGAACAAGCACGGCAGCAGGACGTAAAGATGAGCAAAAGGAAGTCTTTGATGCGATGGAGCGTGCCGGGGATAATCTTGTGGAAGCTGTGGAAAAGGCAAAAAAAGAGGCAGAAATGATGAAGTAAATCTTGATTTTTATAGAAATAAGACTATTGGATTAAAAAAGGAGGGATAAAAATGCAGGAGCGCTGTAAAATAGGAGTTGTGATTGGCAATGCTAACTCACCGCACGCAGTCAACATTATGAAGGGAATTGATCAGGCATCAAAGGAGTGCGATGTGCAGATAATGTATTTTATGAATGTGAGCAGTCCTTATACAGCGCAGCTGTATCCACCTGATACATCCATAGGATGGGATTATCAAAAAAGTGCAATTTATGATTATGCGAGATACGTCAAAGCAGATGTCTTAATTATGACATATGGCATGATGAGCATTTTTATGAAGAGTGATTACGGAAAGCAGTATCTTGAATATTTTCGCAATGTTCCATGTGTGCTCATAAATGAGCAGACCGACAGACCTAATTGGACTTCTATTATTGTCGATAATTATAACGGAATGTATGAATTAGTGGAGCATTTAGTGCGTGACCATGGGTATCATAATTTTGCTTTTTTGGCAGGACCGCCTGGAAATACAGATGCCTGCCAGCGAAAAAGAGCATTTTTAGATGTTATGAAAAAATATGATCTGCCAATGGATGAAAGCCGCATTGAAACAGGCGATTTTTCAGAGTGTGTACAGAAACAGGTAAATGCACTGTTAGATCGAATTCCTAATCTTCAGGCAATAGTATGTGCTAATGATGTAATGGCACTGACTGCTTATCAGGAATGTGAAAAGCGTGGACTTCATATTGGACAAGATATTGCTGTTACCGGTTTTGATGACTGGGAGCGTATTCGTCACGTGCCAGTGCCAATCACGACAATTCATCAGGATTCTGAGCGGTCAGGATATATGGCTGTTTATAGTGCACTTGAGCTGGCGCGAAGCGGTCATGGGAAAAATATTGTGATACCAGCGAAGGTATGTGTTCGTGAATCATGTGGATGTACATGCAAGCAGTTTTCAGGTTTTGATCAGATTGAAAATATGGGGCAAAAATTTGTCTATGAAAAACAAAGAAATACAGTATATCGTCAAAAAACATGGATGGTTCCTATGATCTCCAGAAACATGCTTATTGCATTGCAGGATCGTGAGAAATTTCTTAAAAATGCATTAACACCAATGTCCTTTTTTGGCGTTAAAACGGCGATGCTTTATGTCTTTAGAAATCCAGTTGAATATAATGTAGAAAAGGGCTGGGAATTTCCAAATACGATTTATCTGGTTGCGCGTCAGGATGGAGAACGCGTAGAGGTATTTGAAGAATATAAAAATGAAGTTTCATTAGAAAAATGTGGATTTTCTGATGAAGGAAGTGCACGCTATCAGCATCAGCCGAGTGTATTTTGCCTTCAGTCTGGCTCAACGCAGTATGGTGTATTAAGTGTTGAGATTACGCCAGAGGAAGTGGATATGGTCTATTTGATCAGTATTCAAATGGCAAATGCGCTGATGGCGTATCACACAGAAAAAAAGCGTTTGTCTGTTCAGCGAGAGCGTGAGCTTTTGCTTGAGGAGCTTCGAAGCAAAAATGAAATTTTAAATTTTGTGTCAGAGCGAGATGAGCTGACTCAGATTAAAAATCGCCGTGGCTTTATGGAACAGGCAATGGAAATGAATCGTATTTATAAAAATAGAAAAGCAATTATTCTGTTTGCTGATATGGATGGATTAAAACAAATCAATGATAATTATGGCCACGCAGCAGGAGATATTGCAATTTGTGCCTGTGCAGATATTTTAAAGAAAGCTGCCGGAGTACATGGTATAGCAGGACGCCTTGGCGGTGATGAATTTGCACTCATGATGATTGGCGATGAAACGCGTGCCATTGAATTGATGGAGACTGTGCAAAAAGAGATTGCCATGTATAATGCACAAGGAAAAAATAAGTTCGCAATTGATATGTCGGTTGGATGCCAGATTGTATTATGTACAGAAGAGCTTTCCATTCCGATGGTGCTTGAAAAGGCAGACAAGATCATGTATGAAGAAAAGAAAAAGAAGGGAAAGGCAAGATGAAGTTATAAGAAGACAGCAGCCCAATACCTGTATTCATGTGTGCGGACCAGATTCAGGAAAACAGCCAAAAGCAGGATGATACGCAGTTTAGGAATCTGGCGCGGGAATCTTCGGCCATTCTATGACCGAGTAGTTCACATTTTAACAGTGTATGAAGGCAGTGAAAAATGCGTTTTCGAGGGAACAGTGGTTGGCTATAAAAAGATTGCCTTGTTAGATCAGATCCAAACAAAAGAACTAGTAAAAGAGCTAGTAAAAGAACTAGTAATTGAAATTATAGATTCAAGAGTAGCGCCGACGCTGTCCTATATTGGAATTTTTGAGTAAAGGAAGCAAATAGCCAGTGGACGGGAAATGTTTTCTCGTCCACTGGCTATTTTTTTGACTTGAATTGCTAATTAGTTTTCATTTTTATCCATTGCAACCTTAAATTCGTCAAGCGTCATCTTTGCACACTGAGCGGCAGTTTCGATAGGCAGAAGATTTTGCATAACAAGATCAATTAACTGGTTGATGCGTCCCTGCTCAATACCCTGCTCAAGTCCCTGTTCAATACCCTGTTCAAGTCCCTGTTCAAGTCCCTGTTCAAGTCCTTGTTCAAGTCCTTGTGCGAGTCCTTCTTGTATTGCTTTATCTCGGCTTTTCTTTAACTCTTCTTCAATTTCTTCCTTCATAAGCTCTCTCAATGCCTCACACATATCCGAAGTCCTCCTTACTTTGTCATAGTTTTTTCTGTTTGCAGCGACACTAACTTGCAATACGGCATCTGCTTTTTCTTTGTCGCCTGGTTCGGTAAAAGCGCTTGCTAATTCTGTGAATCTTTGAATATCATCGGTCTGAGCACTTTTTGATAACGCTTTAAGGCTTTCATGATTTTTAGAATTAAGTTCAGTTCCTTTCAAGGTAAGTATAACACTAGAATGTATGTTTTGCAACACGATCATAAAAAAACTACAAGGATAAAGAAAAGAATCAGTTAGCCACTAATAAATAATGATAGCATGTTTTTTAAAGAAAGTACATGAGCAAAATCAAAAAAAAAATAGGAAAAAATATGGTGTTTTGGTCATGTACTTTTGATATCATATATGGTATAAAATAATCAAGTAACTTGAAACTCGTGATTATAGAAGGGAAGGTGAGTCCAGTGGAGCAGGTATTAGTTTGTACTTGATGGGAAATGGTCCGGCACTGGATTGCCGTGCAAGTGGATATTGGGATATCTATTAAGGAGCAGTAATGTATGAATCTACCTTTTCAATTAAAAAAAATGGTGCGAAGCCTGCAATATCGGGTCGCATTCTTAATTTCATCTCTGTGCGTGTGTGTCGCACTTCTTTTGGAAACGTGGAAAAATAGAGGAGTTGACCGCTTCGCAGCCCTATCGGCAAGCGAAGCGGTTTGTGGATATGGCCTTAGTTATGGCTGGAAAATCTTCTCTGCCATATGGCCGTTTCTAGTCGTGCTTGCATGTTCTACCTCGTATGTTTCGGATAAAAAGAACCGTTGTGTATCGGTTATTTTGGTACGGTCGAATTGGAAAAAATATCTTCGCGGAAAACTGGCGGTGGCAGCAATTGGCAGTATGAGCGTGGTACTCATTCCGCTTCTTTTGAATATGCTTCTGTGTTATTTTATTTTTCCGAATAATTTTAATCTCACATGGGGCGCATACGAGGATAACATGTATGAGGTCAGTCTTCTGGGCGAAAATCTCCTGTACTCCTCTGTGAATCCACAATATCTGTTTTTAAAAGTCTATTTAAAATCGCCCGTTTTGTATCAGCTGCTCTATTTCGCGATTTTTGGATTGTTTTCTGGTATCTGCGGCGCATTTGTGATGGCAATTTCCTTTGTATTTTCTGGTAATGTTATGATGCTGTTTCTTCCAATTTACGTTATCTGTGTGGGAACGATGCAGCTAAATTCACTTTTCTTTGCGAAAATTATAAATACAGTCAATGTGAATATTCCGTCAGTGGATGCTGTGGGACAGGCAATGGAAAATGCAGAAAAAATTAAAGAACAGACAGGCAGCTATATGGATTTGTACCTGATGGACTATTTTGCACCGATGACATCAAGCAGTTGTAGCATGCTTTATTTACTGGCATGGGCATTGGTTCTGATTGTGATAACGGTTATTTTATATTTTTGTGCATCTCACAGAGAATTAAATGCACAGCAGGGGTGATGAGATGAGAAGAAAATATTTGTATCGGGTCGGATTGGCAATTCTGCCGGTGTGGATGGGGCGCTATATAGAAATTGTAGGAGAGAAAAGCAGCGAGTCAATCGCTGATACGCTGATCAATGGTATTTTCGGAAGAGTGACAGGCGATGCCGGAAGCCGTTTTGTAATCGCGATTGGTCAGGCTATTTTCCTTGTGCTGTTTTTGATTTTATATGGAGACTGCATTGCGGCTAGGCAGCGCATTGGCGCGGTATATTTTTTCTCAAGGATTTCAAACCGAAAGAAGTGGATTTTAAAGGAATTTGTCTGGCTGCTTTTCTACAGTGTGCTCTATACATTTTGTTTTGTGGGAATGCATATGATATTTTCCATCTGGGGAAGTAGCGAGGCGAACCTATCAGGGACACTTTTCAAGGTTGCATTTCAGATTGGCCTGTTTTTGACGCTGCTATTATTTGAGATGGCTGTGCTGTGTAACTTGTTTTGCGCAGCAGGAGGAAGTGCAATTGGAATCCTGTTGTCAATGTTGTGCGTGATTGGTTTGATTATGTGGTCAACGGCAGAGGTGGATGGCATGGTGTCAGAGATGATCAATCCAATGTGGCTATCGGCAGATATTATCGAAAATGGTGGAAGTTACATTCAAAAGATTATCATCGTTTTCTTGCAGATGGCGATCTGTGCGGTAGGTACCGGATACTATTTGGCGAAGAGAGATCTTTTTGCAAGGGAAGGAGAAGGCTGATGATACAGGAAGTAACGCTTGAAAACATAACGAAACAGATTGGAAAGACAACTGTATTGACGGATATCTGCCTTACCATGAAGTGTGGACAGATCTGCGGTATTACAGGCGAAAATGGCTCTGGAAAAACAATGTTGATGCGAGTGATTGCAGGACTGGTAAGCCCCAGCACCGGCAAGCTATTGTTTGATGGAAAGAACAGAGCGGATGCAAATCCAAATATTGGTATTATGATTGAAAATGCATCATTGTACCCGGAACTATCAGGAAGAGAGAACTTAAGATTACTCGCATCAATCCGAAAACAGGCAACAAATGAGGATATTGACCAGGCGATACGTCGTG